>Ga0209633_10000199_pt1 | contig 73626 bp, 72 predicted proteins | sample Cruoilmetagenom1_FD_187290 | JGI IMG/M metagenome (GOLD analysis project Ga0209633, IMG submission 187290) | Oil polluted marine microbial communities from Coal Oil Point, Santa Barbara, California, USA - Sample 1 (SPAdes) (version 2) | ecosystem: Environmental > Aquatic > Marine > Oil seeps ... | reverse complement strand
TGGTTCTGCGAAAAGCTTGAAGCAGACGGTATGGCTATCCCAGCGTTACTACAAAAAGCAGCTGGCCAGCCGATGTACAAAGTTGACAATGGCCAGCTACAATTTTTCTGCCTCGATGGATGTTATAAGACAGTCGAGCGAGCCGAAGGTGTTTTATTGCTATCTGATATCAAACTAGATAGCGAACCAATTACCAAAAATAGCTCTGCCAGCCTCTGGGATATTGGGGATGGTGTTGTCTGCCTTGAATTTCACAGCAAAATGAACACCATCGATCCGCAAATTCTAGGGATGGTGCATAAATCTTTAGGTATTGTGCAAAAAGATTACAAAGCCCTCGTAATCTATAACGAGGGTAGTAACTTCGCCGCTGGAGCCAATATTGGCTTACTTCTATTTGCCATCAATATCGCTGCCTGGCCAGAAATTCGCAATATGGTTCAGCAGGGCCAACAAGTTTATAAGAGCCTGAAACAGGCCCGCTTTCCGGTTGTCGGCGCGCCTTCTGGAATGGCTCTTGGCGGCGGCTGTGAAATATTGCTTCATTGCGATGCGATTCAAGCACACGCCGAAAGCTATATTGGTCTCGTTGAAGTGGGTGTTGGCCTTGTCCCTGCATGGGGTGGCTGCAAAGAGATGCTTCACCGCTGGCAAAACAATCCAAAATCCCCTAAAGGGCCGATGCCGGCAGTGGCCAAAGCCTTTGAAATCATAAGCACAGCGACCGTCTCGAAATCGGCAGAAGAGGCAAAAAGTCATCTTTTCCTTCAAAAAGAAGATGGCATTACGATGAACCGCGACCGCCTGCTTGCCGATGCCAAAGCTAAAGCACTTTCTTTAGTGGATAACTACAGCCCGCCTGAACCGTACGAATACAACCTCCCAGGTCCCTCTGCAAAAGTGGCAATGGAAATGGCTGTAGATGGTTTTCACAAATCAGGAAAAGCTACCGATTACGATGTCGTTGTCTCAAATGAGCTCGCATCGCTGCTCAGTGGAGGCAATACCGATATGAATAAAACCATGTCAGAAGATGATTTGCTTGCATTAGAGCGCCAGCATTTTGTCAAGCTAACGCGAGAAAAAGGGACGATTGACCGTATCGAACATATGCTGGAAAAGGGAAAACCTTTAAGGAACTGATTATGCCAAATTACAAAGCACCGCTTAGGGATATGCAGTTTGTTTATGATGAACTGCTCGCTTCAGAGAATATCAACCAGCTACCAGGAATGGAAGAATTCACCCCTGAGACCATCCATGCTGTCTTAGATGAGGCATCCAAAATCTGTGAGGAGCTACTCTTTCCGCTCAACCGAACAGGTGATGAAGAGGGTTGCCACTTTGATCAAGGTGAAGTCACCGTCCCCAAGGGGTTTTATGAAGCCTACCAAGAATATAAAGAGGCTGGCTGGCCTACACTTATGGCCTCTACTGAATTTGGTGGGCAAGGTTTCCCTCACACCTTTTATATGCTGTTTGGTGAAATGCTCTGCTCCAGCAATCTCTCATTTGCGATGTATCCAGAGCTTACCTACGGCGCTTGCAATGCAATCAGCCGCTTCGGTAGTGACGAAATTAAGCAGAAATTTATGCCTAAAATGGTTGCTGGTGAATGGAGCGGCACGATGTGCCTCACCGAACCGCATTGTGGAACCGATCTGGCACAAATTCGCACATATGCAGAAAACGGTAGTGATGGCCATTACAGCATAACAGGAAGTAAAATTTTTATTTCCGCAGGTGAACATAAATTAACCGAAAATATTGTTCATCTCGTTCTTGCACGCGCGCCAGATGCACCCGAAGGAATTAAGGGAATCAGTCTCTTTCTTGTCCCAAAATTTAAAATTAATGACGATGGATCTGTTGGTGATAACAATAGTGTCAGCTGTGGTTCCATCGAACATAAAATGGGCATCAAAGCTTCATCCACCTGCACGATGAACTTCGACGGTGCTACCGGTTACCTGATAGGCACGCTACACAAAGGAATGGAAGCAATGTTCGAAATGATGAACAGTGCCCGCCTCGGAGTTGGCCTACAAGGTGTCGGACTTGCAGAAATTTCTTACCAAAATGCGGTTGAATATGCCAATGAACGGCTTCAGGGACGCGCTCTAACCGGTGCAAAATTCCCAGATAAAGCAGCCGATCCTATCATTGTTCACCCGGATGTTAGGCGAATGCTGCTAACCATGCGCGCCTATACCGAAGGGGCACGTGCTATGGGGGGATGGATTGCGACCTATCATGACAAAGATTTAAAAAGCTCAGGGCAAGAAAAAATTGACGCGGAAGAGATGGTTGCCCTGATGACGCCTATTATCAAAGCTTTCTTCACCGATATCGGCTTCGAAGTGACCAATATAGGAATGCAAGTTTTCGGTGGTCATGGTTTTATTCGAGAAAATGGCATGGAGCAATATGCACGCGATGCCAGAATCACACAAATTTATGAAGGAACGAATGGCATTCAAGCACTCGATTTGGTGGGCCGCAAGCTCCCAAGAAGAATGGGCCGGTTGCTTCGCCATTTCTTTCACCCAATACAAAACTATATCGACCAGAAGCTTGAGGAGCCCAATTTAAAAACACTCGCTAGCCCCCTAGATAAAGCTTTCGGCCGACTACAACGAGCAACTGGCTTTATTGCACAACAGAGCATGAAAAACCCTGATGAGGCTGGCGCTGCCGCGAGTGACTACTTACGCCTGTTTGGGCTAGTCAGCATGGGTTATATCTGGCTACGGATGGCAGAGATTGCCACACAACAACTAGCAGATGGTGAAGATCCCTTCTATCAAGCTAAACTCGATACGGCAACCTTCTATATGGAACGGCTACTCCCTCAAAATAGCACTCTATTTGCCAATATAATGTCAGGCAGTAAGACCATGATGTCCTTTAAAGCCTCTTCATTTTAAAATTGCCTTTAAATCAGCACAAATGGTTAAAATCGTTATCGATAACCGGAGCCAAAATGGGCACATTATCTTGCGCCCTGAACTGTCTGCCAGTTGGCGTACTAACCTGATCATAATCACCCTTTTTTCTATTGCCTGTTTCGGTATCGCACTTTTCTTTCTCTCAATTGGCGCCTACCTAGTGCTTCCATTCGCTGGGTTGGAGGTTTTAGTGCTATTTTTTGTTACCTATGATTTCTATCGGCACCACAGTCACCAAGAGGTTATAAATTTTACTGAACATCAGATCATCATTGAAAAAGGGCTGATAACGCCTAAAGAGAAGTGGCGTTGTGAGCGTGCTTGGGCTAGCGCCAAGCTTATACAATCCTACCACCCTTGGTACCCTTCTAAATTAGGAATACAGTCCCATGCAAATTTCATAGAGGTTGGAAAGTTCCTTTGTGAAGAGGAGCGGGAGCAACTGACCAGCTCTTTGAAAAAAATAATTGGAGAAAGCAGAATTACTTGAAACATATGCTCTTTGTGCCTGAAACAAAGGTTAGAATTTACACCAAAAAACAGAACCTGGAGAAGCAAAATGACAAAATCGATAGTTGCCAACAACAAACCGGCTGCCGTCCAGTTAGAAAAGGGCAAAGAGTATTATTATTGCTCCTGTGGCCGCTCATCCAACCAACCATTTTGCGATGGTTCACATAAGGGAACCGGTTTCTCACCCATCTCTTTTATCGCAGCGGCTAGTGGTGAAGCCTGGTTATGTGCCTGCAAACAGACAAAGAACCCTCCTTATTGCGATGGCTCACACAGGCAAATTAGAGATGACCAAGTTGGCAAAGAATTGGATTAGAAAATGGCTAAATCCATCGTTATTTTAACCGGGGCCGGCATCTCTGCCGAATCAGGCATTAAAACATTCAGGGCAAGCGATGGGCTTTGGGAGAACCATCGAATTGAAGATGTCGCAACACCCGAAGGATTTAGGCAAAACCCGGTACTTGTCCAACAGTTTTATAATGGACGAAGAAGGCAGTTACTTAGCGATGCAATCAAACCAAACAAAGCTCATGAAGCCCTTGCTAAACTCGAAGAAAATGACCAATTGTCTTGCCTAGTTGTCACTCAAAATATCGATAATCTTCATGAGCGAGCCGGAACTGAGAACATCATCCATATGCATGGAGAGTTGCTAAAATGCTTTTGCACCCATTCACAAAGGCGCTTCGCTATTACAGATGATCTTGGAATTGAAACCTCCTGTAGCTGCTGCCAAAGGCCAGGACAGCTGCGCCCTGATATCGTCTGGTTTGGAGAAATCCCTTACCAGATGGATGAAATTCAAACAGCGATAGCCAATTGCGACCTCTTTATATCCATTGGAACGTCGGGCAATGTATATCCTGCAGCCGGGTTTGTGGAAATTGCCAACCAGTATGGTGCGCATACAGTTGAGCTAAATCTCGAACCATCGCTAACCGAATCAGCTTTTAAAGAAAAGATTTATGGGGCTGCAACAGAGGTTGTCCCCGAGTATCTTGCTCAGTTCAGCTAAAAACCAAAGACCAAAAATAGGCCAACACCCAATATAAGCCGATAAATGACAAATGGCAGCATCCCAACTTTATTTACAAAACGAAGGAAAAGGTCAATACAAAGGTAAGCACTCAACGCCGAAAGTAAAATCCCACCCGCTAATGCACCCCACAATACAGGCTCTTCACCTTGTATTAACTCAACTGTTTTAACACTCCCCGCTAAAAATATAACCGGAACAGAGAGTAAAAATGAGAAACGAGCTGCCGCTTCTCTCGTCAATCCGAGAAGCAGTGCGCCTGAAATAGTGATACCTGAGCGCGACGTCCCTGGAATAAGCGCCAACATCTGAAAGCAACCGACGATCAAAGCATCTTTTAGATTAAGTTGGTATTCGCTTCGGGCCATTTTCCCTTGTCGATCAGCCACCCATAAAAACAGGCCAAAGAAAATTGTAGCCGCTGCAATAATAGTCGGTGAACGGAGGAGTGTTTCAACGGCATCACTGAGCATCAAACCGACAATACCAACCGGAATAGTACCAATACCCACATACCAAGCTAGCTTTGCCTCTTCTGTCATTTCTTTACCAGCACATGACCCAAACCAGTCGACCAGCATCTTTTGCAGCTCTTTTCTAAAATAGAAAACGACGGCTATCAATGTTCCAACATGCACAGCCACATCGAATGCCAACCCCTGATCAGGCCAACCAGCAACTACCGGTAATAGAATCAGGTGGGCCGAACTTGAGATCGGCAAGAATTCTGTTAATCCCTGTAAAACTGCTAACCCAACAACCTGAATCCAATCCATTGCCTATTTCCCTATTTAATAAGTTCGTTTAATACAGCCGTTGCGAAACCACCAGATGGTAATACGAAACTAATCTCTAAAACGGTTTCTTCTGGAAAGCCCCAAATCAGCTCTTTTGGACAGAGTCGTGTTGCTCTACGTGACTGCTCTAAACCAGCATTCTTCAGACCATCTCGTAGCAGCGGAAATTGGTCAATAACCCTCTGTTCTTGCTGTTCGATGGCTCCATCTGTCATGAGTGAACCATTGCCCCAAAGAGCGCTTGTTGGGTGTATGTCCAATGATTTTTGCCGTACCTCTATCGAGTCATCTATCTCTTGAATCTTAAAGCAACTACCTGAGCCATCAAACTGCGCAACATCTCCCACTGCTAAGTGGTTCCAACTCCCCTCCTTAATTCGTTCTGAAATTTGTGAATTAAAGAGAAAACTACGTGCAGCGGAAAGGTAAAACCCTTTCTTTGCGCGATCGTGAACTTTAATTTCTCCTTTAAAGAGCAGCTCCGCGCTTTCGATATTTCGCCCATCAATTCCAAATCGTTGTTCGCCGAAATAGTTGGGAACACCCTCTTCTGAGATCTTCTTGAGCCGGCTTTCAATAAGTGCCTTATCCCCCTCTAGATCTCGGACGGTTAGCTTAAAATAGTTACCTTTATGAATACCTCGACGAAGCTTTTTATTGTGCCGAGTTTGCTCAAGAAGTTGGATTGCTTCATTCTCGATCACACTCCAATCAACTTCACGCTTCCCAGGGATGTGAACACTAAACCACTGTGTTGTTTTCGCTTGCCGGTCTTTTAAACCAGAAAAACCAATATCTCGTCGTTTAACACCAGCATAGCGCGCTAACAGCTTTGCAATCCATTCGCTGTTTTCACCAACTTTTTCTATCTTTAGGAAATGATGCTCCCCTTCACCAGAAGGTTCAAAGCCAAGCTTCTCTTCAACAATAAAGTCCTCTGGCCGACTACGAATTGTTCCACACGCGACAGATTGACCGAAAGCTCTCTGCCAGCTATATCGTTCAAACAAGCTGTTCATTTATCACTTAATAGAACAACAGCGTGAACCGATATCCCTTCACCTCTCCCTTCAAAACCCATCTTTTCAGTTGTTGTCGCTTTAACATTGACGGCATCGGACGAAAGCTTCAAGTCAGCAGCAATACACCCCTTCATCCGGTCAATATAGGATGATAGCTTTGGCGCTTGGGCAATAATCGTAATATCGGCATTACCTGTTTGATAGCCTTTTTGAGCAACTTTCTCGACCACTTCTCGCAGTAGCAGACGGCTATCAATTCCTTTGTAGGCGGGATCATTATCGGGAAAGTGACGGCCAATATCGCCCAAAGCAGAAGCCCCTAAAAGGGCGTCACATAGAGCGTGTAAAACAACATCCCCATCGGAATGGGCAGCCATACCTTTATCGTATTCAACTTCAACACCGCCCAGCACCAATCGCCCGCTTTCTTTAAAGCGATGCGCATCAAAACCATGTCCAATTCTCACGCTTTATTCTCCAAATAGAATGCTGCCAGAGACAAATCGGCAGGCCGGGTTATTTTGATATTTTCTGGCTCGCCTTCGACCAACTTCGGATTATAGCCAAATAGCTCAATAGCACTTGCTTCATCGGTTACTGCTGCTCCGGTTTCCAAAGCGCTTTCGAGTGCCTTTTTTAAAAGACCGAAACGAAATAGTTGCGGTGTTAAAGCGCGCCAGATTTTTTGCCGATCTATCGTTTTTTCGATCAAACCATTACCGGCCTGTTTGAGTGTATCGTGTAGTGGCAAGGCAAGGATTCCACCCACCGAATCATCTTGTAATTGATCGATTAAGCGACAAATTTCATTTCGGCTAACACAGGGACGTGCTGCATCGTGAACCAACACCCAGTCATCATCATCTGCCTGTTCAGAGAGAAGCCTTAATCCTGAAAGAACCGAATCTGCACGTTCTTTTCCCCCTTCAGCTGTCTGAACTCGAGATGGGAGTTTTTTTTCGACCGATTTCCAATAACCATCGTCAGCTGAAATAGCAACGACAACGGTCTCTAACCGCTCTTCAGACAAGAGTGTCGAGAGCGTCTGTTCGATCACCTTTTTTCCAGCTAATTGGAGATACTGTTTCGGGCATGAAGCAGCCATACGGCTTCCCACGCCAGCAGCAGGAACAACGGCCCAAAAACGAGGATCAGGAGTTGTCATTATTCAACCACCTGAAAAAAGGTTTCACCTTCTTTGATCATCCCCAAATCGTGACGTGCACGCTCTTCAACCGCATCCATACTCTCTTTGAGATTAATCACCTCTGCTTCCAACGCAAGATTTCGTTCACGAAGTTTCTCTTTTTCCTGCTCAAGCCGCTCCAACTTTTGCTCCATCACCCATAATGCCGGAATTCCGTCATTTGCGCGCCAGAGCTTATATTGAAGCAACCCAAGCAGTATTAAAAGAGAGAGTATGAGCAGTTTTCCTGCCATTAAAAGAGCCTAAGGTTAGAGTCTTTTGAAAACACTCCGACCTGCATAAACGGCCTGTTCACCCAGCTCTTCTTCAATACGTAGCAGGCGGTTATATTTTGAGATTCGATCAGAGCGGCAAAGTGAACCCGTCTTGATTTGACCTGCACACGTCGCAACCGCTAAATCAGCAATAGTCACGTCTTCTGTTTCACCAGAACGGTGTGAAACAACGACAGAATAATCGGCATCTTGGGCCATCTCAATCGCTTCAAGCGTTTCAGTCATTGTGCCAATTTGATTAACCTTAATCAGAATCGAGTTAGCGACTTTCTTTTCAATTCCTTCAGAAAGAATTTTTGGGTTTGTAACAAAAAGATCATCGCCAACCAGTTGAATTTTATCTCCAATTTGCGCAGTCAAGTAAGCCCAACCTTCCCAGTCGCTTTCATCCATTCCATCTTCAATAGAGATAATTGGATACCTGTTTGCTAGTCCAACGAGATAGTCAGCAAATCCTTCCGCATCAAAACTCTTTCCCTCTGATTCCAGAACATACTTTCCATCTTTATAAAATTCTGAACTGGCTACATCTAGGCCAAGATAGATATCTTTACCTGCTTCATAACCGGCCAATTCAATCGCTTCAAGAATGATTCCGATAGCCGCCTCATTTGAGGGGAGATTTGGTGCAAAACCGCCTTCATCACCCACCGAAGTACTCAACCCTTTATCTGATAAAACCTTTTTCAAAGCATGAAAAACTTCTGCTCCATACCTTAATGCTTCACGAAATGAGGGAGCGCCCACAGGCAAAATCATGAACTCTTGGATATCCACACTGTTATCAGCATGAGAGCCACCATTGATGATGTTCATCATCGGTACTGGCATTACAAATTTTCCGCTTTTATTCAGGTAGCGATAGAGCGGAATGCCGCCATTTTTAGCAGCTGCATACGCTGCACCCATCGAAACACCCAGTGCAGCATTAGCGCCTAAACGGCCTTTGTTATCCGTGCCATCAAGTTCGATCAGTTTCTTATCGATTGCTGTTTGATCTGCCGCATCCATACCCAGTACTGCTTCACGAATTTCGCCATTAATGTTTGCAACAGCAGTCAAGACACCTTTACCTAGATAGCGAGACTTATCACCATCTCGAAGCTCTAACGCTTCGCGAATCCCTGTTGAGGCTCCAGAGGGAACCATTGCGCTACCGATAGCGCCCGAATCAAGCGTAACATCCGCTTCGATTGTTGGATTGCCTCTAGAATCCAGAATTTCACGAGCACGTACATCAACTATTGCTGCCATGGTATCTCCGTTAAGTATAATTTAAAGGGTATCTTCTATTAGGGGTGATGATTTGACGACATCATCAATATTTTTAAGGACTGTTAACAGCTCTTTCATGCGACCTAGTGGCCATGAATTCGGACCATCACTCATTGCTTTCGCAGGATCTGGGTGAGTCTCCATAAAGAGTCCAGAAATTCCAGCTGCAACCGCTGCTCTGGCTAATGCAGGAATAAACTCTCTCTGCCCACCCGATGAACTACCCTGCCCTCCAGGAAGCTGTACAGAGTGTGTTCCATCATAAACAACTGGACAACCAGTCTCGCGCATCGCCGCCAATGAGCGCATATCGGAAACAAGGTTGTTATAACCAAATGAAACACCGCGTTCACAGACCATAATCTGCTCATTACCCGTTGCACGTGCTTTTTCAACAACATGGGTCATATCCCAAGGCGCCATAAACTGGCCTTTCTTGATATTAACGGGGATGCCTTGACGCGCTACATTCTGAATATAGTTTGTCTGGCGGCAAAGAAAAGCGGGGGTTTGCATAACATCAACCACGCTAGCCACCTCATCTAACGGCGTATCTTCATGCACATCGGTCAGAATAGGTACACCAATTTGCTCTTTAACCAGTTGAAGAATTCTTAAACCCTCTTCAATTCCCGGGCCACGATAACTAGCATGGGATGAGCGATTCGCCTTATCAAATGACGATTTATAGATAAAGGGAATCGATAGTTCTGCACAGATTTCCTTTAGTGCACCTGCTGTATCAAGTGCCATCTGTTCGCTTTCAATAACACAAGTTCCTGCAATCAAAAAAAGTGGCTGGTCCAAACCTGCTTCAAAAGTACAAAGTTTCATGCTCTGCTCCCTTAATTTTTCTGGTTTTGTTCAACAGCAGCTTGGACAAATCCTGTAAATAGCGGATGCCCATGCCGTGGTGTGGAGGTAAATTCGGGGTGAAACTGGCAAGCTAAGAACCAAGGATGATCGGGTATTTCAACCACTTCAACCAAACGGCCATCAATTGATTTACCAGACACTTTCATTCCCGCTTCTTCAAGTCTGTCTAAGTATTTATTATTGAATTCGTAACGATGACGATGGCGTTCTGTAATAACATCTTTGCCATACAGATCGTGCGCAAGGCTGTTGGGGGTTAGGCTTGCTTTCTGCGCACCTAGTCGCATAGTGCCACCAATATCTGATGTCTCATCACGCAACTCTACCTGACCGGCCTCATCTTTCCATTCAGTGATCAAGCCGATAACCGGAAAAGGCGTGTTCTCCAAGAATTCTGTACTATGTGCCCCCTCCATACCGGCCACATCCCGGGCAAATTCAATAACTGCAACCTGCATTCCTAAGCAGATTCCCAAGTATGGAATATTGTTCTCCCTAGCATACTTAACCGTTGCAACCTTGCCTTCAACACCTCGTTCACCAAAACCACCCGGCACTAAAATCGCATCAACCTCATCAAGCCCAGTGATACCATTTTCTTCTAATTCACCCGATTCAATGTACTTAATCTTGACCTTTGTGCGCGTCTGGATACCTGCGTGGCTCAATGCTTCAGAAAGTGATTTATAGGCATCAGAATGCTGAACATATTTGCCGACCATCGCAATAGTTACAGTTTTTTCTGGAGCAAGCACCGCATCAGTCACTGCACTCCATTCTGAGAGGTCAGCCGGTTTTGCATCTAAATGCAGTTTCCGTGTAACAATTTCATCCAGCCCTTGTTCGTTCAAAAGCGATGGAATACGATAAATCGTATCGGCATCAATCGCAGAAATAACCGCCTTTTCTTCAACATTTGTAAATAGCGCGATCTTGCGTCTTTCTACTTGCGGAATCGGAAACTCCGCTCGGCAAATCAGAATATCGGGCTGAATACCGATCGTTCTCAGCTCTTTAACAGAGTGTTGCGTCGGCTTCGTTTTAATCTCGCCTGCGGTTCGAATATAGGGAACAAGTGTCAAATGGATAAATAGTGTATTGGTATCGCCCAATTCAACCCGCATCTGCCGGATTGCCTCAAGAAATGGCAATGATTCAATATCGCCAACCGTTCCGCCCACTTCGACAAGAACAACATCGTAGCCTTCAGCACTTTTTGCCACTAACTGCTTAATTTCATCGGTAATATGCGGGATAACCTGTACCGTTGCACCAAGGTATTCACCTTTGCGCTCTTTGCGCAAAACATTTTCGTAGACCTGCCCCGTCGTGAAATTATTCACCTTACGCATTGTGCTATTCAAAAAGCGTTCATAGTGGCCGAGGTCTAAGTCGGTTTCTGCGCCATCTTCTGTCACAAAAACCTCACCATGTTGATAAGGGCTCATCGTCCCAGGATCAACATTAATGTATGGATCCAGTTTAGTCATCGTGACACTCAAACCACGCGACTCAAGAATCGCAGCAAGCGATGAGGCAGCAATCCCTTTACCTAAAGACGAAACAACACCACCAGTGATGAAAATATACTTGGTCATTATAAAATTACTCAGAAACAGAAGAGGTTAAGAATCAACGGGATATTTTACCCGATTTCACCCAGATACTACAAACTAGAGCCTTTCGTCATAAATTTCAAAATAAGAACCTAACCACATGATTTATTAAGAAATTAGTCAAACAAAGTCTTTAATAAAACTCAAAGAGATATCCTCACCTAAACCCTCCCCTTTACACCAATCCGCAATCCACAAGCCAGAAACCGCTGCCAATCTTTCATCAATATAAATTAGAGGAATTCTCGCTCGCTCCCAAGGGGGAATTCCCACCTCCTGAAATAGCTTTTTGAGTTGACGTGTTCCGGCACGGCCAACAGGCTTCAAGCGCTCTCCTCCACGCCGAAAAGAGATTAAAACGGAGCCTTTGTGCCACAATTTTGCAGAGATACCTAGCCTTGGTGTTACTCTGTAAATCAATTCACCACTGCCTGGGATTTTAATTTTTGATTTACCGGCACTCCAGATCAGGGGCCCCTTATCAAACAGTCCTGTCTGCTCTTGGATAAAATAAAGCCCATTTCTATAACGCTTAACCGAATAGTTAGCCCAGCTAACAGAAGGCATTGCATCGACTGATGCTGTTAAAACTGTTGTGATAATTTGCCTTAAAAGCTTTTCAGATGGGGCTCGACCATTTTGCGATTCAATCCAACGCCTTAAGGTAAGCCGCTGTTCAGCCTCACCCAACGCGAGAACTCTGTCGACCAGAAGTGGGCCTTTATTTTCAGCAACAAGTTCACTTAAAAACCTGTCTGCCACCTCATCAAGCTGATGACTTGCCTCTCCACAGTGACTACTTGTTCTGGCGATTCGCCTTGAAACCGCAGGCCAACGATGTTCAAGCAATGGCATGATTGAGTGCCTAAGATAATTTCGATCATAAGACTCATCTTGATTGCTTGAGTCCTCAATCCACTGAAGATTATGCCTCGCCGCATAGTCTTGCAAAGCCTGTTGAGAACAGTTAAGCAGTGGTCGCACTAACCGGCCTCGACCAAATTTCGTTGAAACCGGCATTGCAGCCAACCCTTTTACCCCACAGCCTCTAAATAGCTGTAAAAGTAGCGTCTCTGCCTGATCTTCCTGATGTTGGGCGGTCAGCAGTAGTTCGTCATTATTAAGCTGCGCTCTCAACGCATTGTAACGCGCATTTCGAGCCGCCTCTTCCCGGCTTTCTCCTTTTTGCGGCTCCGCATCAACATGGATCAGAGAGAATGGTACCGATAGTTGCTGGCAGGTTTTCTCACAGCAAGATGCCCAATAATCAGCCTCTTCATTGAGCCCATGATGGATATGAACCGCTCTAACTGCCGCCACCTTCTCTACTGCACAAAGGTGCAGAAGAACATGTGAGTCCAAGCCTCCACTATAAGCAACGACGACAGCTGTCTCACTACTAAGTAAAGGCTCTATCCCTTTTTTAAAGTCGTTTGAAAGTTCCGTAGCAGACATCCAAAAGCACGGTTATCAGAAACCATCAAATCTGCATAAGACTAGAGCCTCACAGACCTAATGCCGGTTTATTTCAAGCCTTCTCTTCGTCGAATACGCCGTAGCTCAAAATACGCTCGTATCGGCTGTCCAACAACTCTTGCAATGGTGTTTCTGAGATCGCCGCGAGTTGCTCAAGTAACTTTTCCTTCAAAGAGGCAGCCATCCCTTTTTTATCTCGATGTGCACCGCCAAGTGGCTCTTTAACAACACTATCAATCAAACCAAACTCAAGTAATCTATCTGATGTAATTGCCATCGCTTCAGCTGCTTGTTCAGCTTTTTCTGCGCTTTTCCAAAGAATTGATGCACAGCCTTCTGGTGAGATAACAGAGTAGGTACTGTATTCCAGCATCAGAAGCCGATCACCAACGCCAATTGCTAGCGCTCCACCCGAACCACCTTCACCAATAACCGTACAGATTACAGGCACTTTTAATGTCGACATTTCCAGCAGGTTACGTGCAATCGCTTCACTTTGGCCTCGCTCTTCCGCTCCGATACCTGGATAGGCACCCGGTGTATCAATAAAGCAGAAAATTGGCAGGTTAAAACGCTCTGCCATTTTCATTAATCTGAGCGCTTTGCGATAACCTTCAGGTCTTGGCATACCAAAATTACGGAGAATTTTTTCCTTTGTATCACGCCCTTTTTGATGGCCAATGACCATAACTGGCTGGTCATTTAGGCGTGCTAAACCACCAACGATAGCCGCATCATCAGCATAATGACGATCACCATGAAGCTCATTGAACTCATCAAAAATCAGTTCAAGATAATCATTTGTATAAGGCCGCTGAGGATGGCGTGAAAGTTGAGAAATCTGCCAAGAAGTCAGCGATGAAAAAATAGACTCTGTTAAGGCCTGGCTTTTCTCATCAAGGCGGCCAATCTCTTCACTAATATTGATCTCGTTATCATGACCAATTAGCCGTAATTCCTCGATTTTAGCTTCGAGTTCAGCAATAGGTTGTTCGAATTCAAGAAAATTTAGATCCATAGCTTTACGGTTTGTTATTAATTCTGATAGCGTATTTTGACATACTTATCGCCAACATGTCTCTTAAGGCGCTCTAATAATTCATTTGTAGGATGAACCTTCCAATCATCACCCAACCAAAAAGAGGCTGTTGCCTTTTCTCCCTTGTAGTTGGCCAGTTGAATTGGGCAACCTCCCCCTTTAAATGGCATCAACGTTACCGAGAGCTGCTCCATAAACTGGCGTACTTTAGTTGCATCCCCCATCTCCAACTCATCAGGCCACTGGATCGACAACCTCTTTGCATGCTGCGCTCTCGCCTCTTCAATTGTCATCAACTTTTCAACAATAAGACGAGGAAGACCAGAAAAATCATCCATTGACAACTTTCCATCAGCAACAAGCAGTGCATCTCGCGAAACCAGGCTTCCATACACTTCACAGGCTTCGGTATAAATAGCCACTTCCAAACGGGCGCTCTGATCATCCAACGTTGCAAACATCATCTGTTTACCCTGTTTAGTTTGCCTCGCCCTAAGTTCAACCACTAACCCTGCAACAACTGTCTTTACGCCGCCACCGTATTGCCGTCCATTTTTCCCCACTGCTGGCTGGCAATTTGCCATCTGCTCACCTAATCGACCATTTGTAATGCTCGCAAGCTCATCCAGATATTGCTCAATGGGGTGCCCTGTTAAATAGAGCCCTAGTATTAGCTTTTCTTCCGCAAGCCTCTGCTCTTCACTCCAGGCAGGTACAGTTTCTTGGGCAAAGACCACCGCCTCCTCTTCGCCGCTATCATCGCCACCCAAACCAAAAAGGTCATCTTGCCCTGCCAAACTCATCTTTCCATGCTGCTCAGCAATTTTAAGAACAGATGGTAGATCTGCCAGCAACTGCGCCCTATTTTCATCAAATCGGTCCAAAGCCCCTGCTTTGATCAGTCCTTCTAAAACGCGGCGGTTCACCTTGCGTAGGTCCACCCGCTTGCAAAGATCCGCTAACCCTTTATAGGGTTGCCCCATGGCTCTCTTCTCAATAATGTCTTCTATTGCCGACTCCCCAACTCCTTTAAGGGCACCGAGACCATAGACAATCACCCCCTCTGCGGTCGCATTAAAGTGGTGGCTAGATTGATTAACGCATGGAGGAAGTATCTCTAATTCAAGCTCACGGCACTCATCGATCAATATCACCACTTTGTCGGTGTTATCCATATCGGCTGATAAAACAGCCGCCATAAAATCGGCAGGATAATGTGCCTTTAGCCATGCTGTCTGATAAGCCACCAGAGCGTAAGCAGCAGAATGTGATTTATTAAACCCATAACCGGCAAATTTCTCCATTAAGTCAAAGATATAAGTTGCTATCTCTTCATCAATTCCCTGTGCAACCGCCCCCTCTGTAAAAATGGTGCGCTGTTTGGCCATCTCTTCTGGTTTTTTCTTACCCATAGCTCGGCGCAACAGGTCGGCACCACCAAGCGTATAACCTGCCAACTCCTGCGCGATCTGCATCACCTGTTCTTGGTAAAGTATCACCCCATTAGTCGGCTCTAAAATGGGTTCAAGCATTGGATGTGCATACTCGGCTTTAGCGCCATGCTTAACTTTGATGTAATCATCAACCATGCCCGCCTCGAGTGGGCCAGGCCGATAAAGTGCAACCAACGCAATAATGTCATCAAAGCAGTCAGGCTTAAGCTTTTTAATAAGCTCCTTCATCCCTCTTGATTCGAGCTGGAAAACGGCTGTTGTTTCCCCCTTCTTTAACAGCTCATACGAAAGCTCATCATCTCGCGGAATTTGCTCGATATCGATAGGTTCATCACCGCTGACGCTAAGTTTCGCCTGCCGATTAATTGCGCTCACCGCCCAATCAATAATGGTCAGTGTTCTTAAGCCTAAAAAATCGAACTTAACGAGGCCAACAGCTTCAACATCATCTTTATCAAACTGGGTAACAAGATTACCCCCGCCCTGCTCACAATAGAGTGGCGAAAAATCAGTCAGCTTTGAGGGTGCAATAACAACACCACCAGCATGCTTACCCGCATTACGAGTGATTCCCTCAAGTTTTTTAGCCAGATCTATAAGTGCTTTAACCTCCTCATCGGTATCGTAAAGCTCTTTTAATTCATGGCTCTCTTCGAGCGCTTTTTTGAGTGTAATACCCAGTTCAAAAGGAATTAGCTTGGCCAGCCGGTCGACAAACCCATAGCCGTGTCCTAAAACGCGCCCAACATCACGGATAACAGCTTTGGCAGCCATACTGCCGTAGGTGATGATCTGTGACACACAGTTTTTACCATAGGTATCTGAAACATACTCAATAACCCTGTCTCGCCCTTCCATGCAAAAATCGATATCAAAATCGGGCATCGAGACCCTTTCTGGATTTAGAAAACGTTCAAACAAAAGGTCAAACTCGATTGGATCAAGATCGGTAATTTTAAGGGCATAGGCAACTAATGAGCCAGCACCCGAGCCACGCCCCGGCCCAACGGGAATCTCATTATTTTTTGCCCACTGAATAAAGTCGGCAACAATAAGAAAGTAGCCTGGAAAACCCATTTGCAAGATAACATCAAGCTCTCGCTTTAGCCGGTCATCGTATATTTTACGATTCTCCGCCTCGCTTCCTGAACCTGTAGCTGCTCGTTTTTTAAGGCGTAGATCAAGCCCTTTTTCAGACTCCGAAATAAAGAACTCATCAATCCCCATTCCATCTGGGGTTGGGAAATTCGGTAAAAAATTATCTCCAAGCTGAAGCTGAATATTGCAACGCTTTGCGATTTCGAGACTATTTTCCAGCGCCTCAGGAATATCAGAAAATAGCGCTCTCATCTCCTCAGTAGATTTCAAGTATTGCTCTTCGCTATACTTTTTAGGCCTTCTCGGATCATCTAGTGCACGCCCATCATGAATGCAGACTCGCGCCTCATGCGCATCAAATTCATCCTTATGAAGAAAGCGAACATCATTTGATGCGACCACCGGAATGGCAAGTTTTTGCGCTAGCGCAACGGCCTCAATAAGCCCATCAGCTTCACCTCGGCGGCTCGTTCTGTGAAGTTCCAAATAAAAACAGTCACCAAAAAGTGATAGCCAGCCCTCTGCTAATTGACTAGCCAACTCATGATTATTAGCTGATAACGCACGCCCTATATCACCATCAAGTGTTCCAGAAAGAAGAATCAGACCTTCTCGACGAGCTTCAATCCACTCTTTTTTCACCATCGGGACGCCTTGATGCTGTCCCTCTGTATAACTCAAAGAAATCAATTCTGTCAGGTTGCGGTAACCCTTTTGGTTTTGAATAAGAAAGGTCAACCTAAATGGGTTAACAGGGTCTTCTTCATTAAATAAAAGCAGGTCTGATCCGGCAATCGGTTTGATACCGGCAGATAGAGCTGCACGATAAAACTTAACGAGTGCAAATAGATTGGACAGATCCGTTATCGCAACAGCAGGCATACCCAACTCCACAGCCCGCTGGATTAATGGCTTTATCCGTACAACACCATCGACCAACGAAAACTCACTGTGCAGGTGAAGATGAACAAAGTTATTCGTACCTGACATCACTTACCTGTTCTAAGCCTAACGGGTGAAAAAGAGTGCCTGTAATAATCTGGAATACCCTGTATATCCAGCTGTTCAATATGCGATCTCGTTGGGTAACCTTTATGCCCGGCTATACCGTAGCCAGGAAGCATTGCATCAAGGATCTTCATCTCATCGTCCCGGGCAACTTTGGCTAGAATTGATGCAGCCGAGATTTCTGGAATTTTTTGATCGCCTTTGATGACCGTCTCTCCTGCGATAGGAAGTTCTGGATAACGATTCCCATCAACCATCGCCCAATCAGCCCCAATACCAAGCCCTGAATAAGCTCTTTGCATTGCTAACATTGAGGCATGGAGTATATTAATTTCGTCAATTTCACTCGCTTCTGCACGGCCAATAGCCCAAGCAAATGATTTTTCACGAATCTCAGTAGCAAGTTGTTGCCGTCTCTTCTCACTCAATTTCTTTGAGTCTGCCAAACCATCAATGGGTTTTTCAGGATTAAGAATGACTGCTGCTGCAACAACAGCACCAACCAAGCAACCACGCCCCACCTCATCAATACCGACAACTATTTTATGCTTCATCAACTACTGGCAGTCGATCTGTTTACAACACCAATAACAACTTTCGCAGCCTGTTTGCTTGCATCTTTGCGTAACGTGGGAATCAGTCGGTCATATTCGGCTATCAGATCGGTAACAGCGGCTTGATCATCTTTCCAATGCTGCAACTCGGTCACTAATCGCTCCTTCGTCACTTCATCTTGCAGTAATTCCGGGATGATTTTCTTACCCGCAATCAGATTGGGCATCGAGAAAAAAGCTGCTTTGAAAAGCGAGAATCTATTTAACACCCAATAGGTTGCTGGTGCGAAACGATAAGCGACCACCATCGGTTTGCGCATTAACATCACTTCTAGGGAAACAGTTCCTGATGCAACTAATGCTATATCTGAAGCTGCAAGAACAGCAGTTGTCGAACTATCAACAATCTCTACAGCGGGCGGATTATCTATTGACGAAAGTAGCTGCTCAAAATATTGAGCTGTTTTTTCCGTCGCGAAAGTCGCTATAAACCGAACAGATGGATTCTTTTCGCTAAAGAGCGCTGCCGCTGAAAGAAACAGTTCCGCATGACGACTTAACTCCCCCATCCGGCTACCCGGTAGCAACGCGATAACAGTCTCATCAACTGAGAACCCAAACTGTTTTTTTGATGACTTCAAATTATCATCAGCAACCACCTCATCAGCTAATGGGTGGCCGATAAAACGGGCAGGCACAGGCGTATTTCTGAAATATTCTTCTTCGAAAGGGAAGATGCAAAGAAGCGCACTTAAGCTGCCAATTAATTTTTTAATACGCCCAGGACGCCATGCCCAGACTGTTGGACTAACATAATGAACTGTTGGAATGTTGGCCTGAAAGAGCCTTCTCTCAAGTGCCAAGTTAAAATCTGGCGCATCAACACCGATGAAAATATCTGGTGGGTTCTGAATAAAATGATTAAAGAGATTTTTTCTAATCGATAAAAGCTCGGGTAGATGTTTTAAAACCTCAAACAACCCGAACACAGACAATTTCTCTAAGGGCCATAAGGCTCGACAGCCTTCAGCCATCATCAACGGACCGGCTATACCTTCAAACTGCGCATCGGGATAGAGTACCTTAATCTCTTTAATTAAACCGGCCGCAAGCAGATCTCCAGAAGGCTCTCCCGCAACAATACCTACACGAAGCATACTTAGTTACCCATGACAGCCTATTGATAAACTACTAGCGCAAAATGCTGCGGTCTGAATTGGCTATAAATTCAATCATTTCCCGAACAGATTCATCGTTTTTTGCAACAGATTCCAACTGCTTGACCGCATCACTCAGTAATAGCCCAGACTTATAAATAGTCTTATAGGCATTACGAATTCGCGTGATCTGTTCACTGTCAAAGCCGCGTCTTTTCAGCCCCTCACTATTAATACTGTACGGTCTTGTAGGTATTCCACCGACCATTACAAACGGCAAGACATCTTTAGTAATTTGGCTGGCCATCGCTGCAAAAGCATGCGGGCCAATTTTGCAAAACTGATGAACTAGTGTGAATCCGCCCAAAATCACCTGATCACCAATTTCAACATGCCCAGCCAAAGTAGCTGAATTAGACATGATGACTCCATTACCAATACGGCAATCATGCGCAATGTGTGTATAGGCCATGAAAAGATTGTCATCACCGATTGATGTTATTCCTTCATCCTGTACTGTTCCTCTATGAACCGTACAAGACTCACGAAAAACATTGTTATCACCGATCAATAACTCTGTCGCCTCTCCAGCATATTTTTTATCTTGAGGATCTTCGCCAATTGAGGCGAACTGAAAAAAACGGTTTTCTTTACCAATTTTAGTTGGGCCAGAAATAACCACATGAGGGCCAATAACCGTGCCCGCACCAATCTCCACGTCAGGACCAATGATTGAAAAAGGGCCAACAGAAACATCTTCTGCCAACTTGGCTCCCTCATCAACGATTGCGCGTGGATCGATCAAGCACTCTCTCCTGCTGATGCACATTTAATTTCAGCTGTTACGGCAACTTGGCCATTTACCTTAGCTGTACAGGAAAAACTCCAGATGTTTCTGCGCTCTTTAAGTTTAACAGCCTCAAGCGTTAACTGATCGCCTGGTGTTACTGGCCGTCTAAAACGGGCTTTATCAACGCCAACAAGGTAGTAAGTTCTCCCTTTACCTGTTTTATCTGGCTCACTTTTCATCGCTAATAAACCGGTAGCTTGAGCCAGCGCCTCAATGATTAAAACACCAGGCATAATTGATTGACCCGGGAAATGGCCCTGAAAAAAAGGTTCGTTATAGGTAACGTTTTTAAGCGCAACAAGCCGTTCATTCTCCTCAAACTCAACGACACGATCTACCAAAAGAAAAGGGTAGCGGTGTATTAAGTATTCTTGAATCTCTTCTATATCCATCATAAAAACATCTCGGCTTGATTTAATCTTTTGTTTGATCTTGAGCTGTTTTCTCAAGGTTTTTTAGTCGCTTAGCCATCTTATCAAGCTGCCTAAAGCGAATAGCACTCTTATGCCAGTCTCTGTTCGTTTGCAAAGGGATTCCAGACGAGTAAACCCCTGCCTCTTTAATCGACTTAGTGACCATCGATTTGCCTGTTATATGAACATTATCGGCAATTTCTAAATGGCCATTTATGCCCACAGCGCCTGCAATAGTACAGCCCTTTCCAATTACTGTGCTCCCTGCAATTCCTGTACAGGCCGCAATAGCTGTGTTCTCGCCTATTTTAACATTGTGTGCAATCTGAATCTGATTATCGAGCTTTACCCCATCTGCAATCAGAGTATCTTCCAAGGCGCCTCGATCGATCGTTGTATTGGCTCCTACTTCAACATCATTGCCTAAAATAGCTCGGCCGACTTGAGGGATTCTCAACCATTTACCACCATCAGGAGCAAGGCCAAAGCCATCTGAACCAATTACAGCCCCAGAAAGTATAAGTGCATTTTCACCGATAACTGAATGATCATAGATCGTAACATTCGCATGAATTCTTGATCCTTTCCCAATTTTAACGTTATCACCGATCACACAGCCTGCACCAACAACAACACCTTCACCCAGCTCTGTATTCTCACCCACAACGGCATTAGCGCCAACATAACAGATGCTGTGTATGACCACTGATTCCGCAATCACTGCCGAAGCAGCGATCCCAAAAAGAACATTATCCGGATAAAGTGCCTGAGCAATTTTTGCATACCCTAAATAAGGATTATCAACAATCAGACAGCTAACTGGGCATGACTCAGCATCTTCTTTCTTAAGAATCACCGCAGAAGCATCTGTAGTTGCCAGTTCTGCTTGGTACTTTGAGCTTGTTAAAAAGGTGATAGCACCTTTAGAGGCGCTATCTAATGGCTCAATTTTGCTAATTAGGCAGTCCCCAGAACCTTTTAGCTCAGCACCAATCAGATCGGCTAAGTCTTGTAGTGATTCTTCTGCGGCCATACCCACTAGCCTCTTACTTGGAACTGTACATTTTAGCGAGTTGATCCTGAACCTTCTTGGTCACATCCACAGCACTACTCGCATACACAACCCCTTCCGTAAGTAGTAGATCAAACTTCTCTTGCTTTGCTAGCCGTTTAATCGCTTCATAAACCTTTTTCTGTAGCTTGCCCAGCTCTTCATTTCTACGGATATTGAAATCTTCTCTAAACTCATCCTGAGTACGTTTAACATCTCGTGATTTACTCACAATATCCTTCTCGAGTTTACGCTTTTCATCAGCACTCATAACAGCCGCATCTCTTTGCAGCTTCTCTTGTAACTTTTTGATCTTTTTCTTTTCAGCTAACAGACGTTTGTCACGTGGTGAAAACTCTTTTTCCAAGTCTTTTTTAGCCTTCTCAGCTTGTGGTGCCTTTTCAAGCACTCGGGGAACATTCACAAAACCGATTTTAATGTCAGCAGCACTCGCATTCGAAAGCACTACAAATGAAACAACAAACACTGCCAGAAAATTTTTAATCATCTTTTCATCTCTTTTAATTTTTGAAAACTGCTACTTTCTATTTAACTCAGCAAAAAAAAGCTAGAACCCTGAACCAAAGGAGAACTGAAATTGCTGCGTGTCATCATCTTCTTCATCATTAAACGCTTGAGCAATACTAAACGATAATGCACCAAAAGGTGACAACCATTTTGCAGAAAGTCCAGCCGAGTAACGAAGATCGCCAAAATCAATGCCGCCCTCAAAGACATTACCACCGTCAACAAACGCGCTTAAACGAACTGAATTTACTTTCTCAACAAAGGGAACAGGAAATATCAACTCTGCATTCCCAACAACTTTAGAGCTCCCACCAAATGGGTCACCCCTAGAATCTCTTGGACCTAATGTATTATCCTGATAACCACGTACCGATCGCGTCCCACCCCCATAATAATGCTCATAGAATGGGAGGGCATCGGTGTCCCCGTAGCTAGAACCATAAGCTATTTCACCATTCAACATAAAAGTCAGTGATTTTGTCCAAGCAAAGTACTGTCTTTGACGGTAATTTAATTTGTAATATTCATTATCAGACCCTAAGATCGTTGCCAGAATAGAAAGGCTTTTCATTCCGCCCCTATTAGCAAAAACCGCCCTATTTCGGTTATCGTGCGTCCAACTAAGTGCCGCCTGTAGATCCAAGTACTCTTCACCGTCTGATGTACAAACACCTCCGACATAACTGCCTGGCTCTACAAACTCACACACCTCTACTGAACTAAACTCCGATGTATTAAGTGCTGTCTGCTTTAGATCAAGATTGAACCCTAACCGATTAAACTCCCCTAGAGGTATTCCAAAGTTAACACCAAAGCTCAACTGATCTGTTGAATAATCAGAAGTATTAAGCTCCTGATTATCGGTTTTACGGCTTGAAACGTTAAAACCCCGGCTAATACCATCAACCGTGTAGTAGGGGTTTAAGTAACCTAAGCTAAAAGTTTGCGTTGCTTCACTGTTATTCACAGCAAAACTTACACGCTTACCCGTCCCCAACACGTTATTTTGCGTCACGCTAGCATTTAAAATAATCCCCTGCGCTTGGGAAAAACCAACGCCCGCCATCAAATTTCCTGACGGTTTCTCCTCAACACTATACTGAACATCGATTTGGTCATTTGTGCCTGGAACCGCAGGCGTCTCAACATTGACCTCTTCGAAATAACCTAGCCGATTCAACCTTAGCTTTGAACGATCTATAAGTGCCGTAGAGGCCACTGAAGACTCCATTTGACGCATTTCTCGCCGTAACACCTCGTCGCGTGTTCGGGTATTTCCTAACATGTTGATTCGACGAACATAGACTTGCTTGCCCGGATCAACATAGAAAGTTATATCAACGGTTTTATTCTCTTTATCAATATCAGGAACCATATTGACATTGGCAAACACATACCCCTCAATTCCCAACCTATCCGTTAATAATTTTGAGGTATCTGTCGCATCCCTTCGCGAGAAAATATCCCCCGGTGAAACGTAAACTAACGGAAAAAGCTGTTCAGGGCTAACAATCAAATCACCCGTTAATTTCACCTTTCTCAGCGTATACAACTGCCCTTCTGTCACATTGATTGTGACATAAATCTCTTTTTTATCAGGTGTAATCGAAACTTGCGTTGAGTCTACCGAGAAATTGATATAACCCCTATTCAGGTAATATGAGCGTAACCGCTCAAGATCTGCTGATAGTTTTTGTTTTGAATACTGATCGTCTTTTGTATAAAAGGATAAGAGATTAGGCGTTTTTTGCTCAAACTCTTCAAGTAGAACTTCATCAGAAAATGTTTCATTTCCCACAACATTAATCTGCTTTATCTTTGCGACCTCCCCTTCACTGATATCCACTAGGATGGAAACCCTGTTTCTAGGAAGTTCTGTCACCGTAGTCTCAATTTTTAGACCATACTTACCGTGGCTATAGTATTGGCGGCGTAACTCTTGCTGAACCTTATCGAATAGCTGCTGATTAAACGCGCGGCCTTCTGCAAGACCAATCCCTTTCAATCCACCCAGAAGATCTTCGGTACTAAGATCTTTATTTCCCTTGATCTCAATACTAAAAATGGCAGGCCGCTCGATAACATGAACGACTAAGATTTCGCGCGATTGGTCTAACCGAACGTCTTGAAAGAAACCGGTTTTAAATAGTGCTCGTATCGCTTCTGCTGATCGTTTCTCGTCGACTCGATCACCAACTTTAATCGGAAGATAATTAAAGACAGTTCCAGCTGAAATCCTTTCTAGCCCCTTCACCTGAACTTCTGACACAATAAAAGAACCTGCAGCCCAAGTATTCTGGGACAGGCAGAGCATAAAAGCAAAAAGACAAAGGGTTCTTTTTATCATTAATTTAGTGGGGCTCGATAGTGCTTAAACTTATTTAAAAGAACCGCGAAGTATAGAGGTTTGAGATCATCGCCTCAACAGAAAACTGTCCATTGGGAGCATCAATAAAACTAGAGGTTCTCAACCTAAAACCCGCTCTACGTCCTGCAAAATTGCGATCGCCATTAGACCGAATAAAATTGCCATACCAATACGCTGACCAACAGCCTGAACAACTTCTGAAACCGGGCTGCCCTTTATCGCTTCAATCAAGTAAAAAAACAGATGCCCACCATCCAGAATAGGTATCGGTAAAAGGTTTAAAACCCCAAGGCTAATACTAACAATAGCCAGAAACTTAATGAATTGACCAAAACCAATAGCTGCAGAAGCCCCAGCATACTTTGCGATACTAATCGGGCCACTCAGATTTTTAATTGAGGCGTCACCCACCAACATTCGCCCCATCATTTTCAATGTTAACAGCGAGTAATCAGCTGTTTTCTTTATTGCAGCAGATAGTGCAGAAAAGAAGCCGAGACTATATTCTCGCCGCATCCCCTCAAAAAGAGCCTCAGGAACTTTAACCGATGCACCAATCTGTCCCACCGAAACCCCATTAGCCTGTACCGCCTCAGGTGTGAGCCCAAGAGCAACCTGAACACCTTCACGTTCTATCTCAAGATTAATTAACCGCTCAGGACTCGCCCTGACGTAATCAACCCACTGACTCCAGCTTATTATGGGTTCGCTATCTGCACTAACGATTCTGTCACCATGTCTCAACCCCGATTTTTCCGCTGGGCTACCAGCCACAACAACATCTACAACCGGAGCAATGACTGGACGCCAAGCTTTTATTCCCAATTTTTCATTTAAGTTTTCAGGTTCATTTGCAAAACCAATGGGGACATTAATAATTCGGTTAACCTGCGTTCCATCTGTTTTTGCCACCTCTAACTGAATATCACCAGAATCAAACACCTTGGAGATAAGTGTGCCGATCGCCAAATCCCAAGTTGGCGTTTCAACGCCATCGACAGATAGGATTTCATCACCCTGCTCGAGCCGAGCCTGCTCTGCCAGCGTCCCAACAGCAACTGGGCCCAGTACCGGCTTCATTCCTGTTTCGCCCACAAAAAAAACAGCCCAGTAGATAAAAATCGCGAAAAAAAGGTTAAACAGCGGACCTGCAGCAACTATCGCAACCCTTTTAGATAGGCTTTGCCTATTAAAAGCATAAGGTAGATCTTTTTCTTCAACCGAGCCTTCTCGCTCATCGACCATGCGGACGTAACCGCCCAAAGGTATTGCCGCAAGAACAAACTCCGTTGACTCCTCATCCTTCTGGTAGCGCCATATCGGATTCCCGAAGCCAAGAGAAAAGCGCAATACCTTAACACCCACTTTTCGCGCAACCCAAAAATGGCCAAACTCATGGATTGCGATCAAAATCGCAATTGCTACGATAAATGAAACCAATGTTTGCAACATAATCAATTAATACTCCTAATGACTTCTTGAGCTATCTCCCTAGCTCCGACATCAGAATTCAAGACCTGTTCAATACTTTCAACCTCACAAAATGGAGCAAGCCCCATAACCTCTTCAATCACTGATGAGATTTCTGTAAAGCGAATCCCACCTGACAAAAAGGTCTCAACAGCCACTTCATTTGCAGCGTTTAAGACCACAGAACCATTACCGCCTCGCTTCATCGCCTCCATAGCAAGTCGAAGGCAGGGGAATCGCTCATCATCAGCCTTTTCAAACTCAAGACTTTTAACCTCAAAAAGGTCAAGCGGCTTTACGCCCGAATCAACCCTCTCCGGCCAAGCCATCGCGTGTGCGATAGGGATCCTCATGTCTGGATTACCCATTTGGGCCAACATCGTTCCGTCGATGTAGTCTACTAGGGAGTGGATAATGCTCTGCGGGTGAATAACAACCTTAATTTGATCCACTGGAATATCAAAAAGCCAGCTAGCCTCAATCAATTCCAACCCTTTATTCATCATTGTTGCAGAATCAACCGATATCTTCCGACCCATTACCCACTTTGGATGCGCACAAGCTTGCTCTGGTGTGATTGTGCTGAACAAATCCAAAGGGTAGTCGCGAAATGGCCCCCCTGACGCGGTCAACATCAAAGAACGCACTCCATTTCTCTGCCTGCCTACGCGATAACCATCTGGCATGCATTGAAAAAGAGCATTATGCTCGCTATCGATAGGTAACAGTTCCGCGCCATTCTTTTCAACCTCTCCCATGAAAAGCTGCCCAGACATCACTAAAGCCTCCTTGTTTGCCAGCAAGATCCGTTTCCCAGCCCTTACAGCCGCGAGTGTTGGCATCAAACCCGCCGCACCCACTATCGCAGCCATCACCTGATCAACAGAGTCCAACCCGGCCACCTCAGACAATGCTTCGGCCCCCTGCAAAACTGCAATATCACCCAACCCAACAGAAACCAAACGTTTACGAAGCTCTTCAGCAGCGGCTTCATCGACCAAAACAACCTTTTCTGGCTTAAAGCGAACAGACTGCTCATACAGACGCTCAACACTCAAATTCGCCGTTAGCGCAATAACCTTGAAACGATCAGGATGCCTTCCAATAACATCTAACGTACTTTGCCCTATAGAACCGGTTGAACCTAGAATACAGATACCTTTCATGCGTTTAATCCGTTCCCTATCAGCGTTAGGCCAACCAAGTAAATTGGGGCCGCACATAAAAGACTATCGACGCGATCCAATATTCCACCATGTCCCGGTAAAATTGAGCCGCTATCTTTAATCCCCCTTTTGCGCTTCGCTAGACTTTCGAACAGATCACCACAAATGGAAAATAGTACCGTTACAACTGAAAGCAAAATGAAAGCTGAGAAATCAAAAATCAACTCTTCATTAAAAATCCCGAAAACTGTCGCATAAACAGCAGTTCCCGCTATCGCACCCAGCGCACCTTCGCGCGTCTTCCCTGGGCTAATCGTTGGTGCTAATTTATTCTTTCCAAACGCTCTACCCGCAAAGTAGGCAGCACTATCAGCAATCCAAATCAGAAACAGAAAGTAGGCAACGTGAACGGCCCCATTTTCCATTCCATGAAGCCTGCTTAGCGCATACCAGGCGGGAACAAGAACAACAAAACCAACTGCGGTCAGCAAGCTCGTAGGGTAACCCCTAGCCATTAACTGCACTGGAAAAACAAAAAGTGAAATACTAATCGCCAGCCAGCCTAAACAGGCTATCCATAGCAATAGATTTTGCAATACGACAGGAGCTTGCATAAACACAAATAGAGCGACAGCAGTTGCAATGACTAAAACAGACCGCTTTCCCTGATTTTTATAACCGGCAAGGTTCGACCACTCCCAACTACCACCGAGAATAATTGCACCCCACACCAAGCTAAAAATGGAATTTGGCAACTTAAATATTGCCAATAGAACAAGCGGAATAAGCACAGCCGCTGTAAGAACCCGACTCAACAACATGTGGTTTACCAAGGTTTAAAATGTTGGAGTTATATTCTCACAAACCCTATTTTGATGCGAGGAGACAAACTGACTGTTGCCTCCTTTTTTGATCTGCCTAACAGGAAATTTTAAATGATTCCTCTGCGGAAGAGATAACCTGCTCACCCGTCTTGCCAAAACGGCGCTGCCTGCCTGAAAAGTCTTCAATGGCTTTTTCTAACTCTTTCTTTCCAAATTCTGGCCAAAGCAGCTGACTGAAGTAAAGTTCGGTGTAAGAAAGCTGCCAAAGCATGAAGTTGCTAATCCTCTCTTCCCCACCCGTCCTGATAAATAGATCTGGATCAGGCAAATTGGCAAATGAAAGATTTGAAGCAATTAATGATTCCGTTATCTCTTCTGGTTGTAGGTTCCCAGCTTTAACTTCACTAGCCAACTTCTGAGTTGCCTGTTGAATATCCCACTGCCCACCATAGTTAGCAGCAATCAACAAATTTAACCCTGTATTGGCAGAGGTTAACGCCTCAACCTCTTCAATCTTCGTCTGCAGCTTATCTGAAAAAGCTGACTTATCCCCAATGATTTGCAAACGAATATTGTTTTTGTGCATTTTCTGGGCTTCGCCCTCCAGAGTATTAATGAACAGCGTCATTAACAGGGAGACTTCCTCCTCTGGCCTCAGCCAATTTTCTCGGCTGAACGCAAACAGAGTAAGCGTTTCGATCTTCTTCTCGACACAGTACTCAACGACCTTCCGGACTGCTCTTGCCCCAGCCTTATGCCCCATCGCTCTAGGTAAAAAACGCTTTCTCGCCCAACGGCCATTGCCATCCATAATGATGGCAATATGCCTAGGCAAGTTAAACCGTTGCTGGTCACTCAATCCATTCACCTTTTTATCCATCCTTAATAAATCTCACTCTTGGTCATCGATTCATGTTTTACAAAACATTCCATGAATATAGCCTGAATTTACTTCAAAACAAGCAACCGAGCAAAACCACTGCTAGCGCACTGATGTCAGACCGACATCAAATCCTTCTCTTTATCTTCCAAAATCGCATCGATCTCTTTAACAAATTGGTCTGTTAATTTCTGAACCTGATCGTGCCCTTTACGATCCTCATCTTCAGAAATCATTTTTTCTTTCAGCGCCTCTTTAAATTCACTATTCGCATCTCTACGAATATTGCGAACAGCAATGCGCCCACCTTCAGCCTCTTTTCTAACAACCTTCACCAAATCGCGTCTTCGCTCTTCGGTTAAAGGAGGCAATGGAATCCTGATAACCAACCCAGCCGACGATGGATTTAATCCCAAGTCTGAATTAATAATCGCCTTCTCGACGGCCGCAACCATCGGAGCTTCCCAAGGAGTCACCGTCAAAGTCCGTGAATCTTCAACGGCAATATTGGCAACTTGACTTAACGCTGTATCGGTCCCGTAGTAAGAAACCATTACCTGATTCAGGATACTGGGGTGTGCTCGCCCAGTTCTTATTTTTAGGAGTTCCTGTTTAAATGAGTCAATGCTTTTCCCCATCCGCACCTTGGCATCTTTCAGAATATCATCGATCATTATTTATCCCCTTTTACAATTAACGAGCCGATGCTCTCACCTTGCACCAATCGCAAAACTGAGCCATGCTCAAAAACATTCATCACCCTCATCGGCATTTCATGATCTCTACAAAGAACGAGTGCCGTTGCATCCATCACATTTAGTCGCTGATCAAGCGCTTCATCGTAAGTAAGCTGTTTATATAAAGTAGCACTACTGTCTTTCATCGGATCAGCAGAGAAAACGCCATCCACTTTTGTCGCTTTGATCAAAAGCTCAGCATTGATTTCTACCGCGCGTAAGCTCGCAGCAGAATCTGTGGTAAAAAATGGATTCCCTGTTCCCGCAGCAAAAATAGTAACGCGTCCCTTTTCAAGGTGGCGAATCGCTCGGCGGCGGATAAATTGCTCACAGACCTGATCAATCTCTAATGCAGACATCACCCTGACAGAGCGCCCTTTTTGCGAGAGTGCATCTTGCATTGCTAGCGCATTGATAACCGTTGCCAACATCCCCATATGATCGCTAGTTACCCGATCAAGGCCTTCCGCAGCACGCTCAGCGCCACGAAGAATGTTACCTCCACCAATAACCAAACCAACTTGAACCCCCACCTCGCAAAGCTCGCAAATTTCATTTGCAAGTCGGTCAACGGCACGGTTATCAATGCCACTTGGGGAGTCCCCCATCATCGCTTCGCCACTTATCTTGAGAAGAATTCGACGGTACTTAAGTTCAGCCATTTTTTTGCCTGCCATTAATGAATTTCAAATACATTCTCTTAAAAAGCCGCCCTCCCTGGCCAGCTTTTTAAAGTTTTTTTATTACTCGCCTCTAACCTGCGCCATCACCTCTTCAGCGAAGTTTTCTTCCTTCTTCTCAATACCTTCACCCACTTCATATCGAACAAAACGAACTGCTTCTGCACCTTTCGACTTAAGAAGTTTCGCAACCGTTAAATCTGGCTCTTTAATAAACGCCTGCCCAACCAATGTGATTTCTGCAAGATACTTTCTGATGCGACCCGTAACCATTTTTTCAATGATCGCTTCTGGTTTTCCGCTCGCTAGAGCTTGTGCAGAGAAAATTTCTCTCTCTTTTTCGAGCATTTCTGCAGGAACTTCAGATTCATCAACACAAACAGGTTTACTTGCTGCAACATGCATTGCCACATCACGCGCAACATCCGCATCACCACCTTTAAGCTCGACCAACACTCCAATTCTGCTACCGTGCAGATAAGAAGCAAGAAGACCCTCTTCTGAAACAAAACGCTCGAAACGGCGAAGATTAACATTCTCACCCAACTTAGCCACTAGCGCACGACGCTTTTCTTCTAGTGTTTCACCGCTAGCCAGCGTTAAGGCCATAACCGCCTCAATATCAGCAGCATCAGACTCAAGTGCTTTTTCTGCAACTTCAGCAGCAAAAGCTTGGAACTGGTCACTTTTAGAAAGGAAGTCTGTCTCACTGTTGACTTCAATCAGCACAGCTCGCTGCTGATCAGCACTGATTTTAGCAACAACACAACCTTCTGCTGCAACGCGGTCGGCTTTTTTATCCGCTTTTGCCAAACCATTCTTACGCATCGTCTCAATGGCTGCCTCTAAGTCGCCACCGGCCTCAACCAACGCTTTTTTGCATTCCATCATTCCAGAACCAGTACGCTGCCGAAGCTCTTTCACCATTGCTGCTGTAATCGCCATTCTGTTTACCTCTTAATTAAATTTAGTTAATTCATTATTCCAGTTACACAAACGCCTCCTGAATAGAGGAGGCGTTTGCTGTCAAACCGTGAAGAAATTATCCTTCTGAAGGCTCAGCTTCTACCTCGACAAAATCATCTTCCGCTTTACCTTGAACACTTGCACCAGCACTTTTGCTCTCTAAAATTGCTGCAGCAGCACCTTGAACGTAAAGTTTCAGGGCACGAATTGAATCGTCATTCCCAGGAATCAAGTAATCAACGCCCTTAGGGCTATTGTTTGTATCAACAATACCGATCACTGGAATACCTAGTGTTTTAGCTTCTTTAATCGCATTTTTTTCGTAACCAACATCTAGAACAAACAGAACATCAGGAACGCCAGCCATATTTTTGATACCACCAAGGCTACGCTCCAGCTTTTCCATTTCACGACGCATTCCTAGCGCCTCTTTCTTGCTAAAGCGGTCCATGCTTCCATCTTCAGTCATTGTCTCAAGCTCTTTCAGACGTCTAACTGATTTTTTGATGGTTTTGAAGTTAGTCAACATGCCGCCTAACCAACGATGGTTGACATAAGGCATACCACAACGAGAAGCTTCTTCAGCAACCACGTTGCGAGCTGCTTTTTTTGTGCCTACGAATAGGACATTTCCTTTCTTCGCAATAATACTACCAACAAAATTCATTGCATCATTAAATGCAGGCAATGATTTCTCAAGGTTGATGATGTGAATTTTGTTACGTGCACCAAAAATATAAGGTGCCATTTGAGGATTCCAATAACGGGTTTGGTGTCCAAAGTGAACGCCCGCTTCCAACATTTGGCGCATAGTCATGTTAGCCATTTTTTACATCTCCTAAAATTATCAAGGGTTGAGCCTCCATGCGCCCCACCTAATAACCAGTAAAGGTTGATAAAATCTACCTTTACCAGCACCCTACTAGGCGTGTCGACGCATGTGTGTATTTCCGAAAAGCATCAGACTTAAAATGTTTTTCGGGATTTGCTTAATGCAGCCCCTATTTATACCATATACAATATTCTCAGACAAGATAATCAGAACCAAAAATAGTCCGAAACAGACTCCTCTCCACAATTTTAAGTTCACAAAAAAAAGCGGGTTCCCCCAGATGACAATTAGCATCAAAACAGACGAAGAAATCAAAAAAATGCGTATCGCGGGAAAATTAGCCGCGGAAGTACTCGAAATGATCGAGCCCCATATCAAGCCCGGAGTAACCACCGAAGAGCTAGACCAGATTTGTCATAATTATATCGTCGACATTCAAAAGGCGATTCCTGCCCCACTTAACTATCACGGCTTCCCTAAATCGATCTGCACATCCGTTAACCATCAAGTTTGTCACGGCATACCCAATAACAAACGGCTCAAAAAAGGGGATATCGTTAATGTTGATATCACTGTAATCAAAGATGAATACCATGGTGACACCAGCAAAATGTTTCTCGTTGGTGACTGCTCAATTCAAGCAAAAAGGCTCGTCCAATCGACACTCAATGCGCTCTATATTGGCATTAACCAGATTAAACCCGGCGTAAAATTAGGCAACATTGGTCACGCCATTCAAAAATATGCCGAGCCCCTTGGTTTTTCAATTGTTCGCGAGTACTGCGGCCATGGAATTGGTCGCCAATTCCATGAAGAGCCACAGGTGCTTCACTATGGAAAAGCGGATACAGGGATCACCTTAGAGGCCGGTATGATTTTCACAATTGAGCCTATGATCAATGTTGGAAAACGCAACATCAAAGTACTTCCTGACGAATGGACCGTTATCACTAAAGATCGCTCTTTATCTGCCCAATGGGAGCACACTATCCTTGTGACTCAGGACGGTTTTGAGATCCTCACGCTTCGCAGCGATGAACCGGCTGAATCCACCAGCGTTCCCCTACCTTAATTTCAAGTGGCCATGGATATACTACAGAGCAATTCCGCAGATAGGCTCGTTCATTTTCGCGAACTGATAACCGCTCATTCAGATGCGCTTACTGCTCAATTTAGAGCCGGTGTAGATACAACTGAACTGCTCATAAAGAGAGCCGAGTTTGTTGATGAAATTCTCATCGCCTGCTGGCAAGAATTTATCGGCAACAACGAGGATGCTTCACTCATTGCTGTTGGAGGTTATGGGCGCATGGAAATGCACCCAAATTCCGATATTGATATTCTAATTCTGGTTCTACCCGAAGCCAGGGAGCGACTCCAAAAAGGGTTTGTCGATTTTTTCACCTTCCTTTGGGATGCAGGTCTAAAGCCAGGCCAGAGCGTCCGTACACAAGAAGAGTGCCTAGAAATTGCCAAAGAAGATATAACCGTTATCACAAACCTGATGGAGTCCCGGCCACTTTGCGGAAACCACGCCTTCTTCGAACAGCTTGCACTAGCAATCCAACCAAGCAAAATATGGCCAACAGCTGATTTTTTTGCCGCAAAAGCAGATGAGCAGAAGGCTCGTCATGCAAAATACAATGATACTGCCTACAACCTCGAACCAAACATAAAAGAGGGGCCCGGTGGACTCCGCGATATCCAGACAATTGCCTGGGTAACACAACGCCACTTCGACACACGCTCTTTTGAAGAGCTAGTCAGGCGCGGCTATCTGATCGAATCTGAGTACGAAGAGCTAATGGAATCCCAGCATTTTCTTTGGAAAATCAGGTTTGCATTACATGCTCATACAGGGCGGTGTGAAGATCGGCTTCTTTTTGATCACCAAAAGCCTCTAGCCGATGCTTTAGGCTATGAAGACAACATAACAGGCATCGCTGTTGAACAAATGATGCAGCAATATTACAAGGCGATCATGAAGCTTGAGCGCCTAAATGAAATGCTTCTGCAACTATTTCGTGAAGCGCTACTTAATGGCGATAAAAAGATCGAAATAACCCCAATCAACGAACACTTTCAAGCTCGAAACAATTACATTGAAGCTGTTGATAACCATGTGTTCACCCGAACACCCACCGCATTGTTGGAGTTATTTCTAATGCTTCAACAAAATGAAAACCTAACAGGCGTACGCGCATCCACTATTCGCCTAATCCGTGAAAACCTCCATTTAATAGACGATGCCTTTCGCGACAATGAACAGGCTCAAAAGCTATTTATGGAGATTCTCCGACAGCCTACCGGTATTACACATCAATTCAGGCTCATGAATAGATATGGGGTCTTAGCCGCTTATATGCCTGATTTTGGAAATATCGTAGGCCGCATGCAGTACGACCTTTTCCATATATACACTGTAGATGAACATACGCTCTTTTTGATCCGTAATCTACGCCGTTTTGCTTTGGAAAAGCACTACAACGAGCTGCCCTTCTGCAATGATATTTTCAAGTCCATCCCAAAACCTGAACTACTCTTCCTTGCCGCCCTATTGCATGATATTGCCAAAGGAAAAGGGGGAGACCACTCTGTTCTAGGCGAAAAGATAGCCTACCAATTTTGCACAAAACACCGTCTTAACCAATACGACACCCGACTGGTAACTGGACTCGTCAGAAATCATCTGTCCATGTCGATGACCGCTCAACGCAAAGACATTAATGACCCCGATGTAATACATGAATTCGCCAAAGAGGTGAGAACCGAAGAGTTCCTGAATTACCTCTATCTTTTAACCGTTGCAGATATCCGCTCGACAAATAATGCACTCTGGAACTCATGGAAAGACTCTCTACTTCGCACGCTATACAGAGAGACACGTAGAGCACTTCGGCGAGGACTACAAAACCCTATCGACCGTACAGACGAGATCCAAAGCAGCCAAAGCCAAGCGCGAAACAGCCTAATGAAATTAGGCGCAGATGAAAAAACAATCAATCGTGTCTGGTCCGAAACCAACGCAGATTACTTTCTTCGCTATTCAGTTGAAGAGAGTATCTGGCACACATTAGCCATAGCGAGTTGCCCAGCTGATCAGCTGCCGCTTGTCTTTTTGCGCCCCGTCAGCAAAAGGGGTGGCGTCGAGCTTTTCATTTATGCCAAAAACGCCTCCAACCTTTTTACAGTCACCACGGCAACACTCGATCAACTAGGTCTAGATATTTTAGATGCTCGGATTATGACAACATCAAAGGGCTACGCACTGAATAGTTTCCAGGTGCTAGAACAAAACGGGGAGAAAATAGGCGATTTAGGCAGGGAGCACTTTATTAGCTCAAAACTTCGCCAGCGGCTTCTCAACCCTGAAAGCAGCTCACTTAATGTAACTCGGCGAACAGATAGACAGCTCAAACATTTCAAAACCCGCACACAGGTTATTTATCATAAAAACTCCCAAAACCACTGCACGGTTTTGGAACTGATTTCGACAAACAGGCCGGGGCTGCTATCCATTATCGGCCAAGCGCTTGGACAGTTCGACCTTCAGGTTAAAAATGCAAAAATTGCGACAATCGGCGAACGTGCAGAAGATATTTTCTATGTTACCGATAATGAAGAAAATCCAATTGAATCCGACGAAATCAAAGAATCGCTTAAACAGACATTAATAGGCCTGCTTGACGAACCAGCTTAAGAAGAAAAAAGCGCTGCAACTAAGATCCCTTCTCTCCCGCCAAAACGATGCTCTTTCCAAGGGCATCGAAACTATTGCCGATGAAATTGGTAAATCTCAAGCCTATACAAAAGTCATTGACCGAAACTCTTCGAGAGGTAACCACCACACATTTTGCCTCAAAGTTTTGATCTGCTTCTAATCCAGGCAGCTGGATCTCTACCATTAATTCTGCAGGATCCCACTGACCATTCGGTGTAATCAGACTTTCAGCCTCACGATCACAAACGAGCTGCAAACCGGAACTTGATATATTGTCCAACTTAACCGAGAGCTCTTCGCCATTTTTTAGCTTAACTAAAATTGGTGCTTTTAAATTTATGCGAGGGTAATGTCTTTTTTCGATCATGACTTTAATATAACAACCGCCTGTCTAATTGTATGAATTCAAGCAATTAGCCTATACTACTCTGCTCTTTTAACTGTGCCAAATCAGCTTCCTCGTAGACCGATAATCTCCACAATAAAACACGACTCATGAACCCCGATCTCGAACAGTTACATCCCTATCCTTTTGAAAAACTAGCCCAGCTTAGGGCTGGCATTTCAGCAGATAAAGGCAAGTCACCAATAGCCCTTTCCATCGGCGAGCCCAAACAACCGACCCCGCATTTTATCAGTGAAGCTCTTATTAGCCATCTGCACAAACTATCTAACTACCCCACAACAAAAGGCATTCCTGAACTTCGCCAATCAATCTCGCGATGGTTATCTGGCCGATTTAACCTACCTGAAACAGCCATTGATCCAGAACAGCATGTCTTACCCGTTAACGGTACGCGTGAAGCGCTGTTCTCATTTGCACAAGCCGTTATTGATCGCACAGAAAAACCACTCGTTGTGATGCCAAACCCCTTCTATCAGATCTATGAAGGTGCCGCATTACTGGCCGGAGGTGAACCCTATTTCATCAATACCACCCAAGAAAATAGCTACCAGCCCGATTTCGACAGTGTCCCCAGTGCCATATGGGAGCAGTGTCAGCTCCTCTATATCTGCACCCCTGGCAATCCAACAGGGGCTGTTATCCAAGCCTGCACACTGAAAAAACTGATTACGCTTGCCCAAAAACACAACTTTATCATCGCTTCTGATGAGTGCTACTCAGAAATATACCCAGATGAAAGCAATCCTCCTGCAGGGCTTCTACAGGCAGCGGAAGAGATGGGCAACCATACTTTTGACAGGTGCGTCGTATTCCATAGCCTATCAAAAAGATCAAACGCCCCTGGGTTACGCTCCGGCTTTGCCGCGGGTGATGCGAAAATACTTAAACGCTATTTTCAGTACCGAACCTATCATGGCTGTGCAATGCCACTACCCACACAGCATGCAAGCATCAGCGGGTGGAATGATGAAAAGCATGTCTTGATAAACCGTGAAGGCTACCGACAACGCTTCGATGCTGTACTTGATATTCTCGGAAATGATCTTGATGTTAACCGTCCCGATGCGGGGTTTTACCTCTGGGCACGTACACCCATTTCAGACACCGAGTTTGCACTCAACCTTTTCCAGCAAGAAAACATCGCTGTTTTGCCTGGCAGTTTTTTATCCCGCACAGTTGGCGGTATAACTCCCGGCCAAAACCACGTCCGCATGGCACTCGTTGCCCCATTGAATGAATGTATTGAGGCGGCTAATCGCCTTAAAAATTTTATCGGTACTCTTTAGCTCTTCACCACAAAGAAAACGGAGCAATATTTCCACGTCACTCTTCATGCTCCCTACCTCCTTCGTGTTGATAAAAATGAAACTTATGCCCACAGGCTATAAAACCAAATCAAGTGGAATCGTTTTTTGTTCCACTTTGATGAAACTTACGCCCTGTCAGTATAAAATCCACACTTAATTACTAAACTTTTCTACTCTGGAGACACAATGAACCAACTCGAATCAATCATTAATGATGCTTTTGAAATCCGTGCAGAACTAACACCCCAATCTGTCTCAGCTGAAATCAAAGCCGCCATTATTGAATCTGTAAATCTGCTTGATAGCGGACAAGCACGTGTAGCCGAAAAGAAAGATGGTGACTGGGTTGTTAACGAGTGGCTCAAAAAAGCTGTTCTACTCTCATTCCGCACCTCTGATAATCGCGTCATGGATGGCGGATCAAGCCGTTTTTATGACAAAGTTGAAACCAAGTTTTCTAACTACTCTCCTGAAGATTTTGCAGCCTCTGGCGTTCGTGTTGTACCCCCTGCAACTGTCAGATCTGGTTCATACATTGCCAAAAATGTTGTTTTGATGCCGTCCTACGTCAATATTGGCGCTTACGTTGATGAAGGCACAATGGTTGATACTTGGGCAACGGTTGGCTCATGTGCGCAAATTGGTAAAAATGTCCACCTCTCAGGCGGTGTTGGTATCGGTGGTGTATTAGAACCATTACAAGCCTCCCCAACAATTATCGAAGATAACTGCTTTATCGGTGCCCGCTCAGAAGTGGTCGAGGGAGTCATTGTTGAAGAAGGCGCTGTTATCTCAATGGGCGTATACATCGGCCAAAGCACCAAAATCTATAACCGCATGACCGGCGAAATAAGCTATGGCCGCGTTCCAGCCGGTTCTGTCGTGGTACCAGGCAACCTACCGTCAGAAGATGGAAGCCACAGCCTTTACTGCGCAGTAATCATCAAACAGGTTGATGCAAAAACACGTGGCAAAGTTGGACTGAACGAGCTACTTAGAGATTAATCATGACAACACTTTACGGAATCAGTAACTGCGATACGGTACGAAAGGCGCGCAAGTGGCTCGAAGAAAATAGTATCGACTACCGCTTTCACGACTTCCGTAAAGATGGACTAACCGAAACCCAATTGCTGCAACTTGAGCAGCAATTGGGCTGGGAAACATTACTAAACAGGCGCAGCACCAGCTGGCGCCAACTTGATAAAAGCCAGCAAGAAAAGATTAATAAAGAGGCCGCTTTAGCCCTAATGGTTGAAAAACCAACACTGATCAAACGCCCAGTTCTTGAGCATAAAGATGGCATGATGGCCGGTTTTAAAGAGGCCCAATACAAACAATTCTTCAACAACCAATGAGCAAAACTGTCGAGCTAGCCAAAGCGCTCATCAATCTCCAATCAGAAACGCCTGAAGATGCCGGCTGCCAAGATCTAATCTTCGAGCAGTTGCAAGAGCATGGTTTTATCCGCGAGCAACTAGATTTCGGCGATACAAAAAACCTCTGGTTGCGACGTGGAGAGAGTGGCCCTTTATTTGTTTTTTTAGGCCATACAGATGTTGTCCCTACCGGCCCACTAGAACTGTGGGATAGTCCGCCATTTGAGGCGACGATCAAAGACGATCTGCTTTATGGACGCGGCAGTGCCGACATGAAAAGCAGCATTGCTGCCTTCATCACTGCCAGCCAACGTTTTGTAAAACAGCACCCAGAGCACAAAGGCTCTATTGCGCTACTGATCACAAGCGATGAAGAGGGGCCTGCAACCGACGGCACCGTAAAAGTCATCAAAGCGCTCACACAACGTGGTGATAAAGTCGATTGGTGTTTGGTTGGAGAACCTTCCAGCGGCCAAAAACTGGGAGATGCAATCCGTGTTGGACGGCGTGGCTCACTCAATGGCAAGCTGATTATTAACGGCATTCAAGGACACGTTGCTTACCCCGATAAAGCCGAAAATCCGATCCACCGATTTGCCCCTGCTCTTGAGCAGCTAGTTGATGAAACTTGGGATAATGGCAATCAATTCTTCCCCGCCACCAGTTTCCAGATTTCTAATATAAAGGGGGGAGCTGGAGCGGAAAATATCATCCCAGGCTCGCTAGAAATTGACTTTAATTTTCGCTATTCGACAGAATTAACAGCCGATCAGATCAAAGAGCGTGTTGAGGAAATTCTTGAAAAAAACAGCCTTAATTACAACCTGAGCTGGCGGCTTTCTGGAGCACCCTTTCTAACAACAGAGAAAACGCTGATTAATGCCACCCAATCAGCATTGCTCAAAGTAATGGGTGAAGAGGCAGAAGCTTCTACCGCGGGCGGTACCTCCGATGGTCGTTTCATTGCGCCCTACGGTATCGAAGTGGTTGAACTCGGCCCCATAAATGCCAGCATCCATAAAGTAAACGAGCACGTTCTTGTGAAAGATATCGATTTGCTTGCAGATGTTTATCAAGTTATTTTGGAAAATCTGTTAGTCAATCAATAAAGAAATTTACCCCAAGCAACAGCTCCGTCTGCCTCGTACCCTTCGTGGTAGAAAACTGATAAACAAGGACAAGCAGTATGAGCAAAACCATCGAAAAACTTGGTCCACTTGCCGCTTTAGCTGGTCACTGGGAAGGGGATGAAGGGATTGATGTCGCCCCTTCAAAAAATGGTGCCGCGACAACCAAATTCAGAGAACTCATCACGTTCGATCCAATGGGCCCCGTCACAAATGGCCCACAGACACTCTACGGTCTAAAATACACCACAACCGCCTGGCCCCTCGGTGAAGATGAGGCTTTTCATGAAGAGGTTGGTTACTGGCTTTGGGATGCAGATTCAGAACAGGTTATGCGCTGTTTCATCGTACCGCGTGGCGTTGTGGTTAACGCGGGCGGAACAGCAACTGAAGACAGCAAAACATTCTCACTACGCGCTGATGTCGGATCAGAAATATACGGCGTGATGTCTAGCCCTTTCCTTGATAAAGCCTTTAAAACTGTCTGCTATACCTTAAAAGTCACGGTCAATGATGATGGTAGTTTTAGCTACCGAGAAGAGACTCAACTAAAAATCCCCGGTTTGGATGACATTTTTCATCACACCGATGAAAATCGCCTAACAAAAATAGAAAGCTAACCACCCTTCTCTAATGGCCATCAACTCAACTATCTTCAAAGCAGATTTGCAGATTTCCGACATGGACCGGAACTACTATGCAAATCACGCGCTCACATTGGCCCGCCACCCATCTGAAACTGATGAACGGATGCTTGTTCGGCTGCTGGCTTTTATCTTAAACGCGAGTGATGCTTTGCAGTTCACCAAAGGCCTCAGTACTGATGATGAACCAGAGCTTTGGAAAAAGAGCCTGAGTGATGAAATTGAACTATGGATCGAAGTGGGCATGCCAGATGAACGAAGGCTTCGCAAAGCTTGCAGCCGGTCCAAAGAGGTAATTTTATATAGTTATGGGGGTCGCAATGATGTTTGGTGGAATCAGATTCAAAACAAACTAACCCGCTTTAAGAATCTTAAAGTAATTAACTTTCCAAAAGTTTCAACAGAGCCATTAACAAACTTAATAACACGAACAATGCAATTTGATTGCTCGATTCAAGATGGCCAGATATGGCTAAGCCATGAGGGTGAGAGTTTTCTGCTTGAGCCTGAAATTTGGCTAGACAGCCTGCATTGAGACAGGCCCGCAAAAGCTAAATACGCCCCTCCCGGCGCAACCTTCGGTTAACCCACCAATGGTATAAGTAACTGAGTGCGGGACGAATAAACGGCAATCCAATCAGCCAAGCCAAAGGCTTCAATAGAGCCACCCTTCGCATTAACACAATATAGGCATCGATCTCAGAGAGGATTTTGCCGCTCTCATCGCTGATATAAAGCTCTCTCAACGCCTTGTCAGGATCAATGCCTATTTCCTGTAACGCCTCTTCTCTATCGGTGATATCAAACCAGCAAACTGGCTCATTTCCCTCACCTTCAAGGCTTTCATAGTTTTTCCGATCTCTGACACATTGCGGACAAGCACCATCGTAGTAAACCGTAATTTTGCTTTCTTTATCAGCCATCTCAGCCTCCTTTATGACCCAGAGCGCAATACCAAGTTTCACTCAATCTTTGCGCTATTACCTTTTAGTCCTAAGGTAATAAAAAAGGTGCAATAGAAAGCGCAAACAGAACAAGCAAACCGACAATTCCTAATGCCTGCCTAAGTGAAGATTTCTCCGCTAGGTCACTCTTAAACAACTCAGCAATGAAGCTGCTGTGGAGAAAAAGATGAACCACCAATACTGCAAAGAAGGTGGTGGCAATATAGAAATGGATCTCACCCCACTCATGACGCGTCATACCCCATACTGTCTTCGCACGACCACTACCTGGCGGGATGAAAAAGTGCATTAGAACACCAGTCGAACTTAGCAACACAAAAAGTGCAAAAGCCGCTATATCGACAAGTTTAATCAGGCTGAACCGACTCATATCACTAACCTAAAGGGCAATCCTACCAATGAGATTACCCTTAAACTCAAGATAATCAACCAACAATAATCAAGCGCACCGCATCCAGTTTCAGTCTCGCCTCTTTCAGTTGATCTATCGAAAGCCCGGCAAGCCCTTTTAGCTCATCAATCTCGCTTTGCTTAATCGACAGGTTAACCTGCTTAAGGCGCGTTAACCGATCAAGCTCATCTTTAAACGTCACTCCCAGACTTTTTGCCCCTTCTGTAATGACCTCAGCCATCTGTCTCTTGGCAATTGACTCTGCTTTTCTCAAGATCGACTCAATCTGTTTTTTCTGCCCCGTCACAAACTGATTTAGCTGTCGAGAGTCGAGTCGGTGCTTCGACACAATCAGACTTTCATGCGGAACCTTAGCGGTTAAATCTTGATTCTCTTGGTTAATCAACACCCTGACTGGAGTCGGTGGCAAAAAGCGGCCCATCTGTAGTTCAGCTGGCGCACTGCACTCTATAATAAAGAGCGCTTCGATCAAAAACTGCCCCGATTTCAAGCCATCATGCTTGACCACAGAGACGGCTGCATTACCGGTTTCGCTCGATAAAACAAGATCCATTGCAGCGGTCACCATCGGATGCTCCCAAGTGAGAAACTGCATCTCCTCACGAGCAAGTGCCACTTCTCGATTAACCGTTACCGTCACACCCTCTTCCGGCAACTCGGGGAAATGAGAGGTTCTTAAATGGTCACTCGGGCGCGGAATGTAACAATCAGGCGAATGGTATTCCACATCAACGCCATAACAATCGAACAGCTTATCCATATAGGGCCAGAGTGATCTCTCCTGCTCAATGCCATTCAATTGAGTAATTAAACTCGATGCGACCGTTTCATTACTAGAATTAATCTCAAGCAGCTGATCGCGCCCTTGGTGCATCTCTTCTTCAATCTGTCTCTTAACCTCCGAACTGCGCGCAATAAAATCATCAACCTCTGCCGCGTCAGCAATCGTCATAAGAGAATGCAACTCCTCTTTCGCTTGATGATAAACCGCTTGAGCCGCCTCGCTATTTTTGCGAAACAGATTCAGCGCCTCGTCATACCATCTAAACAGAATCGCCTGCTCACTATTCTCAATATAGGGGATATGAATTTTAATCACTTCGGTCTGGCCAATCCGATCAAGCCTTCCGATACGCTGCTGTAAAAGATCTGGGTTATTCGGTAGATCGAATAAAACAAGATGATGCGCAAACTGAAAATTACGCCCTTCACTACCAATTTCTGAGCAGATCAAAAGCTGTGCATTACCCTCTTCATCTGCAAACCAGGCAGCTGCTCGATCACGCTCAATAATCGACATTCCCTCATGAAACACAACCGATTGAATAGCTGTTTTAGCTTTCAATAAAGCGCCAAGATTGAGCGCTGTTTCAGCATCTGCGCAGATCAGCAACGCCTTTTTTCCTGCCAGTTCAGCCATTTTCTCAACCAACCAGCTGTAACGAGGATCATCTTTTAAATCGAGTAGCTTAGGATCACCTTCACACGCTAACGGATAACCGTAGCTAATTCGTTCTGGAAAACCTTTAACCGTTCTTCTAGAATTTCTAAACAGCACCCTACCTGTTCCATGGTGGTCCAGTAGCAATTTAATCAAAGCATCTCTTGCCATTTCCGCAGATTCAGAATCATCAAGCTGCTCAAGCAACGCGCCTGCATCATCATTTTTGAGCAACCGTTTTAAATTGGTTTTTTGTGGCTCAGTTAGAGACTTACCATCCAATAGATAATGGGCGGCATTTGCAACCGGCTCAAACTCCGCCTCCTCTTGTACAAAAGCCTCAAAACTAAAAAAGCGGTCTGAATCCAATAACCGCAGGCGAGCAAAATGACTCTCTTTCCCTAACTGTTCAGGTGTCGCAGACAACAAAAGCAGGCTAGGAGACTGCTCTGCTAACTGCTCGACAAATTGATACTCTGAGCTTACTGAAGCTTCACTCCACTCTAAATGATGCGCCTCATCCACAATCACCATATCCCAACCGGCCTCTAAAGCCTGCTGTTGTCGCTCTGGTTGCTGGGTGAAAAAATCCTGACTGCACAATACAAGCTGCTCAGATGAAAAAGGATTATCCTCTGCCATCTCAAGGCAACGCGCCTCATCAAAGATACTAAAGCGCAGATTAAAACGGCGAAGCATCTCAACCAACCATTGATGCAAGAGTGATTCCGGCACAATAATCAGCGCCCGACGCGTCAAACCATTGAGCAGTCGATGGTGCAAAATAAGACCGGCTTCGATCGTTTTACCCAATCCCACCTCATCCGCCAGCATCGCTCGCAACCGATAACGACTCGCCGCCTCGTGAGCAATATAAAGCTGATGTGGAATCAAAGAGGTTCTTCCCCCCATTAAACCGCGCACCGGTGACTGCTGTAGCCGCTTCGTATTCAACCAAGTTTCATAACGCAGCTCAAACCAACTAACCGGATCAATCTGCCCCATAAAAAAACGGTCTTGAGGCCGATTAAATTGCAGATGATGATTAAGATCAATCTCATCCAGCAATACCTTCTGCCCTTCCGCATCGACACAATAATAAGAGATCAGGCCGTCACGCTCAGCCAAGCGCTCTACCGTCATTTTTTTATTTTCAGATGATTCAATCTCATCGCCCACCGCAAAGATCACTCGCGTTAGCGGGGCATTGTCTCGTGCATAGGTTCTGCGCTCACCGCTGGCAATAAAAATGACTGTTACACGATTAAATGAAGCATCCAAAATAAGGCCAAGCCCTAACTCTGCTTCAGAGTGACTAATCCAACGTTGACCGGGTACAAAAGCGTTCATAGAGACCTATCTAAAAAATAAACAACCGATTCAAAATAGAAAGCCTCACAAAACAGCTGCGAGGCTCTACAGGTAAAACTCATCGAAACATTTTAACACTAAATGAGCGTAGCGCCCTGCTCTCTTTATCTATAACTGGTCTGCCGGGCTCACTACCGGCGGAAAACCTGGGCGATTCATTACATGCGTATAAATCATCGTAGTCGATACATCCGCGTGCCCCAAAAGCTCCTGAACAGTTCGAATATCAGACCCCGCCTCCAACAGGTGAGTCGCGAAAGAATGGCGTAGCGCATGGCTATTAACCTGCTTAGGTATTCCGGACTTTCTTGCCGCCTGCTTAATCGCCTTTTGCAAAGAGGTCTCATGAAGATGATGGCGGCGAGTCAGCCCACTTCGCTGTGAAACATACCGTGCACTATTTGATGTTACTATTCCGCAAAAAACGATTGAAGAAATCCGCGAGGCAACTAATAAATCATGGGTTCTAGGCAGTGATTTTTTTAAAGAAACGATAGAAGCTAAAATTAATCGGCCAATGAGCCCCACGGGTAAAGGTGGAGATAGAAAATCTAAAGCGTTTAAAGATAAAATCAATCGAGTCTGACCCCATTGATTTTTCCCCATTGATTTTTCATATCTAATACAGCATAAAAAATTCTCAAGCTGACATTCGAAAAGTTATAGGATGGAATATGTATCAAGAAATATTGAAGTTTTGGTTTGAGGAAATAGAACCATCACAATGGTGGTCGAAGGACGAACAAATTGACCAGATAATATTGGAGAGGTTTTCAGGCATTCATGCTAAAGCAATTCGATGTGAGTGTTTTGGATGGAGAAATATAGCCGAAGGCAGGTTAGCTGAAATTATAGTCTTGGATCAATTTTCAAGAAATATGTTTAGAGAATCACCGTTGTCTTTTGCTAACGATTCATTGGCTTTAGCCTTATCTCAAGAAGCAATTTTACTTGAAGCAGATAAAGAGCTAAATCCAGTTCAGCGAAGTGTCCTCTATTTGCCATTCATGCATAGCGAATCTTTGGAAATACATGAGGTTGCTATGTCTTTGTATCAAAATAATGGAACTCAATCGAATCTTATTTTTGAGGTCAAACATAAAGAAATTATCGAAAAATTTGGTCGCTATCCCCATCGGAATAAAATCCTCGGTAGAATCTCAACCGAAGAAGAAATCGAATATTTAAAACAAGAAGGGGTTGGGTTTTAAAATGCATATAACAAATGCTTGCAGCTGATCGTAAATTAGTTGGTGGTGAATGATGCGTTTAGTGGCTTTAATACTAGCTTACTTATTTCTAGCCCTTGCTATTGTTGGTGTGTTCTTGCCTGGTATTCCAACAGTACCCTTTTTGTTATTAACCGCCTGGTTTTCGGCAAAAGGTTCGGAGAGATTGCATCGTTGGTTATATGAGCATCCCCATTTAGGTAAGCTACTGATCGATTGGGAGAGGCAGGGGGCGATTTCACGCACCGGCAAAATGGTTGCTATGTTAATGCTAATAGCAAGCTGGGTTGTGATGTATCATCGCCTGAATAATGTGTGGGCTCTAGCAGCTATTGCGACTCTATTTATTGTAATAGCGTCTTACCTAGTAAGTAGGCCTGAGCCGCATTAAGGTAAGTAACAAGTGTGGTGGCATAACAAGTTGCTGCAGCCGGATTTGTGTAAACTGTCACCTTGTTTGCAAAAAAGCCGCAAGCAAGCCGCCATTTCAAAATCTATGGGGTCAAAATCTATGGGGTCAGACTCGATTGATTTTAAAAAATCTATGGAAAATCTATGGGGTCAGACTCGATTGATTTTAACAATAGACTTGTTTAGCCTATGATGCTCGTAATAAAACTAATTTATCATGGCACGCCTCCCTCGTTTTGTTATCGTTGATCAACCACAACATATCATTGTTCGTGGGAATAATCGGGAGCCTATCTTTTATGCTGATGATGACTATCAGTTCTATCTTGAAACGCTAAAGAAAGCATGTTCTAAGCATCAATGTGATATTCATGCTTATGTTTTGATGACAAACCATGTGCATTTGTTGATAACACCCCATAAAAATGATGGTTTGTCTAAGGTGATACAAATGCTGGGCCGTTACTATGTTCAGTATTTTAATCACAGCTATCAGCGCACCGGTACTCTGTGGGAGGGCCGCTATAAAGCGACATTAATTGACAGTGAACACTATGCTTTAGCGTGTTATCGCTATATTGAAATGAATCCAGTTCGTGCCAATATGGTTAATCACCCAGCGGAATACCCGTGGTCCAGTTACGCCTACAATGCTTTGGGTAAAGCAAACGAATTAGTTGTTGAGCATACGCTTTATAAACGCTTAGGGGCAAACAGCCAACTTAGCTGTGAAGCATACCGTGCACTATTCGATGTGGCTATTCCGCAAAAAACGATTGAAGAAATCCGCGAGGCAACTAATAAATCATGGGTCCTAGGCAGTGATTTTTTTAAAGAGACGATAGAAGCTAAAATTAATCGGCCAATGAGCCCCAGGGGTAAAGGCGGGGATAGGAAATCTAAAGCGTTTAAAGATAAAATCAATCGAGTCTGACCCCATTGATTTTAACCCCATTGATTTTCCCTATACAATGGCACTCACGGGTGACGGCGCAATGCAAGATGCCCACAGATAAATTTTTAGACAAAAGGAGAAGAGATAGTCGTGCATGAAATCATCTGCCCACACTGTGGGAAAGCATTCAAAATTGACGAAGCTGGATATGCGGACATTCTTAAGCAGGTTCGCAACAGCGAGTTTGAGCAGCAGTTACATGAGCGGCTTAAATTGGCCGAGGAGGACAAACGAAATGCGATTGAGCTCGCCAAGAGCGAAGTCAACAGGGATAACCAGAAGGCCTTCTCAACCAAGGATGCTGAGATTCTAGAATTGAAAGCAAAACTGGATACCGGTGAGATCACGCGAAAACTTGCTGTCACTGAGGCACTAAGCACCGTGGAAAAAGAACGAGACGCACTCGCCAACGAGCTTGAGCGGGCGAAGCAGGATGGTCAAGCTGCGTCAAAGTTAGCTGAGGCAACGCTCTCAAAAGGCCTACAGGAGACCGCCGCAGCGAAAGACACAGAGATTCAGGATCTAAAGGCAAAACTCAGCGCCATCGAAATCGCGCAGAAGCTCGCAATCACTGAGGCCGTTAGTGCGATCGAGAAGGAGCGCGATGAGCTGAAAAATGGACTTAAGCAATCAGAGCTTGAAAAGCAGCTTGCTAAGCAGTCGCTCAAGGACAAGTACGAGACACAGATCAAGGATCGTGACGACGCGATTGAGCGCCTCCGAGATATGAAGGCCCGCCTGTCGACCAAGATGGTTGGCGAAACCCTCGAGCAACACTGCGAGACAGAGTTCAACCGAATTCGAGCAACAGCGTTTCCGAGAGCCTATTTCGAGAAGGACAACGACGCTAGGACTGGCAGCAAGGGCGACTACATTTTCCGCGATTTAGACGAGGCAGGTACTGAGATCGTTTCGATCATGTTTGAAATGAAGAACGAGAGCGATACCACCGCAACGAAGAAAAAAAACGAGGACTTTTTAAAGGAACTCGACAAAGATCGTACTGAGAAAGGGTGTGAGTACGCGGTGTTGGTGTCCCTGCTCGAACCCGACAGCGAACTCTACAATTCCGGAATCGTCGATGTTTTTCATCGCTATTCAAAGATGTACATCGTTCGGCCACAGTTCTTTCTCCCAATCATTACCTTACTGCGTAACGCGGCAATGAAGTCACTTGAATACAAGACCGAACTTGCGCTCGTTAAAGCGCAGAACGTCGATGTCACAAACTTCGAGAATGAGCTCGAAACATTCAAGAGCGCATTCGGAAAGAACTATGATCTCGCATCTAGGAAATTTCAGACAGCAATCGATGAAATAGATAAGTCGATAAATCACCTGCAAAAGACAAAGGATGCCCTGCTGGGAACGGATCGGAATCTGCGCCTTGCAAACAACAAGGCGCAGGACGTAACGATTAAGAAGCTGACTCGGCGCAACCCGACGATGGCGGCCAAGTTCGATGAGTTAGATAATCAAGAGCCTTCCGATACTGAATGAAGTGGTCGGTTAAATGGAGCGTTAGACTATCAATGTCATTTAGCAGCATAATCTCCTTTAAACCACAACGTATCGTGCCAACATGACCTTGCTCTTTATTTACGTAACCATCGCGCTGCTTTTCTCATTTTTGTGCTCTATTGCAGAAGCTGTTCTGCTGAGTGTCACAACCGCTCATATCAGTGTGCTTGAGCAAGAAGGAAAGGCTTCGGGTTCGCTATTGCGTAAATTAAAGGGTGATATTAACAAGCCGTTGGCTGCGATCCTCACACTTAACACCATTGCACATACTGTAGGCGCTGTCGGCGCCGGTGCCCAGGCACTTCTGGTATTTGGAGATGCCTGGGTAGGGCTGTTTTCTGCGATTCTGACGCTGCTGATACTGGTGTTATCTGAAGTTATTCCGAAAACACTGGGCGCAACATATTGGCGCGCTCTGGCAGGCATTACAGCGCACGGACTAAAGCTTCTTATAAAAATACTTTACCCGTTTGTGATTTTATCCGAATTACTGACGCGTAGAATTTCACGCGAAAAGAACATTGAAGGCTTCAATCGCGAGGAATTCGCCGCCATGGCAGATCTTGGCGAGCAGGAGGGGCAGCTCGAAGAGCGTGAATCACGCATTTTGAAGAATATGTTCCGGCTGCACGAAACATTAGTCACTGATGTGATGACACCACGCCCGGTGGTTTTTTCATTACCCGAATCGCTAACAGTTGTTGAGTATTTCGATAAACACTATGACTCGCGTTTCTCACGCATTCCGGTTTATGCGGAACACGATGAAAGGTTCACCGGCTTTGTGCTCAAGGATGATCTGTTGCTGGCTCAGGCGCGCAATAATACGGACACCGTCCTAGAAACCTACCGACGTGATCTGCACACATTGTCGGACAAAACCTCATTAGCTGATGCGTTTGACGAAGTGCTACACCAGCGTGCGCACATAATGGTGATCATCGATGAATACGGTGGCATGGAAGGCATTATCACGATGGAAGATATTCTGGAAACGCTGCTTGGGCTAGAGATCGTGGATGAAAGCGATAAAGCCGCCGATATGCAATCTTACGCTCGACGCATGTGGAAAAAACGGGCACAGGCAATGGGTATCACGCTGCCCAAAGAAAAAGAATAGCGCCCGGGAAGATGATCAACAGCTAAGTTGGAAACGTTAATCCTTTTTCCAGAAAATCATTCAAGTCCAATCCATAGCTATTATGCGCAAGTGAGACCTTTATTTTATAGGCATTTCCATCTTTGTCCTTTAGCTCTTTGGACAAATCAATCACTTTCTCTTTGACAGGTTGCTTGTTCTCATCAAGCACAACAATTACTTTGGGGAGCGATTTCTTTTCTGGCTTAACTTCCAGAACAATTGCCACCTCCCCACTGCTCAATTCGACTAGGCTTCCAGGTGGATAGATCCCCACACAAGCAATAAAGCGCATTACAAGACTTGCATCAAAGTGGGTTCCACGCCCTCTACTCAGCGCATTGAGCGCCTCCATATGAGACTGACTGCTATTGTAAACACGTTCACTTGTGACTGCGTTGTAGACATCCACAATCGCAACCATTTTTGAGAATGGTGTAATATTTTCAGCCGTTAACCCCCTTGGATAACCGGAGCCATCCAACCGTTCATGATGACAGTGGGCTACATCAACAGCACTTGCAGGAAGGTCTCTTGCTGCTGCCAATAGGTCTCTACCTAAAGTTGTGTGCCGTTTCATTTCTTCAAATTCTTCCGGCTCTAACGGCCCTTTTTTATTGAGCAGATCAAGGCTTATCTTCATTTTCCCCATATCATGGAGTAATCCACATAGGCCAAGTTCTTGTAATGTTTTCTCTGGGAAACCGAGGTGCCGTCCAAACGCGATTGACAGGACACAAACATCAAAGGAATGTTGACTTGTGTAGTCATCCCTACTTTGCATCTGTGTCATCAGAAGTAGCGCGTTAGGGTTATTTAGAACGGATATAACACAGTCTTTAACCACATCTTTGACTGCTTCTGTATTGATTGGCTTTCCGAATTGAATTTCATCCAATGTAGATTTAATCAGCGCGTGGGTCTGCCTATAGGCCGATCTTGCCTGTTCAATTTCCTCATCGAAAGGAACTTTTATTTGATGTTTTTCCAGCTTTTTAGCTGCTTGATTTTGCTTCGGACTCTTCCGGCTTTTAACGGAGTCGATATAAACATATTCACAAACATCGCGAACAACCCGCAAGTCTTGAGCTGATTCAATAAAAAAGCCCTGTAATAGAAATGGGGTTTCGTCCCACGGCCTGTCTAGCTCGCAAATGTACATGCCAATTTCTGCGGCTCGTACATCCATTTTTAATTTTCGAGTTGAGGTGCTATATCGACTATTCATTTAGACTTTTGGATAGCGTAAATACTGACAAGTGGAGGTCCTACCATCAGCGCCAAAACAGTTCTATCCTGCGTATCGTTCTAATAATAGAGCCAATCCACCTATGATTGCGATACAGATAGTACACGCTATTGCAATCCTCACCGCCTTTTCAGTTTTTGTCATTTTTATGCTCCGTTATAAATTGATTAGCCTGTTTCAGCAATCCGCTTCCTAAGAGTACTTTTGAAATTTTTCCACTTTCTATAAGCACGGCTGTCGGTGTTGCTCGAACATTAAACTGACGAGCCAGCTCTAACTCTACCGACACATCAACACAAATCACAGAGCTATTTTCGCGCCCATGCTTTTCTAGTATCGGCGTCATATTCCGGCATGCTCCGCAGGTTGGGCTGTAGAAATAATAGACTTGCCAACTGGACTGCTGTTCTGAATTAGCTCCTGTAATATCTGAAACAAACCGCCCCTTCTGGCGCCAACCAGACAGTAAAATAAACAAGTTGTAAGCGATAAAAATCGCCACAAGTGCAAGCACCAAAACTTCTATTACATTCAAAATAGCTTCTCCTAAATGCTCTCTCTGTTATTATTTCAGACCGCAATTTATCAGAAATCTTCCATTCTTAAATTATTATAAAAAAGCATGAAGTTTTTTTTAAAACTATTCCTTGTTACGTTGCTGAGCACTCCCCTGCTTCTCATTGGACTTGTTTACTTTTCAATTGAGAAAGAGCCGCTTGTAAAAACAGAGGGACAGTCTCTTTCTTCAAATGATATTGCAAATGCTAAACGGTTATTACGACAACACGATCCCAGGCGACTCCACAATGGGCAGCTCAAAAAAATCGCTCTGAGTACGAAACAGTTAGACCTGCTTGGAAACTATCTTGTAAACCGACTCAATGGTCGGCTTGTTACTCGTCTAAGCAGTAATCTTTTTGAGCTAAAGTCCTCTTTCAAAATACCGCCCCAAAAACTAAACCAATACATCAATCTTTCCATTTCAGCTGAGCATGAAGGTAATTTAGTACAAATCCAAAAACTCAAAATCGGCAATCTAAGTTTGCCTACATCGATTAGTAATTTTCTCATCAAGCAGCTGTTATTGCTGGCTAAGACAAGTGGCCAAGCTGGCCCTTTTATTGATGCATTTCAATCAGCTGACATCAACAACAGACTGTTAACCATTCGTTACCAGTGGAATCCAGAACTACTCAATGTTGCAAGAGAACAGTTAATTTCAGAGGAGGAACAGGCTCGTTTTTACTATTACCAAGAACGGCTCATCGAACTCTCAAATAGGCCCGGGCTAGGCAAAACAGTCTCTCTCGATTACTACCTGCGCGCCCTTTTTTCCGATGCGAGGCAACGCTCTGAATTTGGCAACCCAGCCGATGAAAATCGCGCCATATTGGCCGTTCTTGGTCAACATTTAAGTGGTCGTGGCCACAGCCTGCTATTCCCCAAAACAGCCCATCTTCATCCAGCAAGAAAAAATATCAAACTGATTGGCCGCCACGATTTTGCACAACATTTTGTTATTTCTGCGGCGCTCTCAGCAATCGGGAACAGTCAGCTTGCAGACTTGATTGGCTTGCAAAAAGAGCTTGCTGATTCGAATCGTTCAAGCGGCTTTAGTTTTACTGATCTTGCCGCTGATCGCGCCGGTAATTATCTTGGTAAGGCTGCAACTCAATCAGAACAGTCGGCCCTTGCCGTGCAAAATTTCTTTCAATCTCACAACGGAGAGGCCAGCTACATGTCTTCTGTAAATGGGCTTCCAGAGGGACTTACTGCTCGCGCTTTCAAAAAAAGGTTTGGCTCCGTCGGCAGCAAACGCTTTAAAAATATTGAAAAAGTGATTGAGGCACGGATAAAAGAAAGTGCAATTTACAGACAAACCGCCATTTATTGATCCAGCGCTATCTCCGGCTCCCATTTTTCCCAAGCAGCATCCATTCTCTGATTTAACTTAAAGGTGTGATTATTCGTGACACGGTTACCCAGCTGCTCACTGTCTGGTGTCGCAAAAGCTAATCCACCGCTCAGTAATGCCTCCACTGACTCAGTTTCCACCTTAACTTCTCCAAACAGGCTGCCACCAATACGTACGCCACTTACTGGCCAGAACTGGCTGTTATCCCTGACTAATGGTGCATATCTTTGCTCAATATTGATCTTTATAAACACCGCATCGCTCTTAGGCGCTAACGAATTCTCAATTACTTTCCCAACTGGGATCTGCCGGTAATAGAGCGGATCCCCTCGTTTAATCGAACCCAGCCGTGAAGAGACTAATGTAAGCGTCAATCCATCAACGTGGTCTTTTTCTAATGGTGCTGACTCGATGCCTGTAAACGCATCCTGTTCTGCCCCATTTCCCGGTTTTAGCGCAATGTAACGGCCTGAAACCAATGTTTCCACGTTAGCCGTTCTTACCAATCCTATTTCTGGCTGCACAACCCAGAATTTTGATTCTTGCCTGACTAGCGAGCGTGATTTTTCATACATCAAAGCCTGAACAGTAATTTGAGAATTCTGACCTGTTAGTTCGATATTTTTAACACGCCCTACTTTAAGTCCTTGAAATTTAACCGCAGCGCCCGCCTGCAAACCATTGGCTGCATTAAAGGTAATTTCGACCGAAAAGCTGTTGTGTTCTGCACTCTCTTTATCTTCATATAACTGAAAACGATCATCTCTTTTCGCTTCTTTTGTTGCTTTTATCTTTTCAGGATTAAAAAAAGCAACACCTCCTGAAACCAATGAGCTGATCGATTCCGTGCGCAACTTAAAGCCATCCAGCCCAGCACGGAGATTGATGCCGCTGGCGTTCCAGAAGCGGCTCTGCTTAGTGACTAAATGTGCATAATCCTGTTCGATATAAAATTCTATTTCAACTTTTTCCCCTGCTTTGTCTAGTTGAAAGTCTTCTATATGGCCCACTTCTATTTTTCTATAAAGTACCGGGCTACCCTTTTCTAAGGAGCCCAGTTCTTCTGCTATTAATGTTAGATACAAACCTTCTTTAGCACGATCTGAATCTGGGGGCTTCTTTAGAACATTAAATTCAAACTGAGGTTCTCCATCCCCTCCTCTAATTGAAATATATTTGCCTTTTAACACCTCATTAAGACTTGGCAAGCGCGCAAGAGAAAGTTTAGGCTCAACCAGCCATAGTTTTGTATTTTTTCTTAATAAAGTACGCGCATGCGGATGAAATTTGACCTCAAGCGTTGCCTGCAGTGAGTCATCAATTTCGACCTGCTTAACCAAACCGACCTTTAAACCGCCTGACCAAACCGTGGTTTTTCCGGCGACAACCCCTTCACCATTGGGCAGGTGGAGCTTAACCATAATGCCGTCTTCTGCACTGTTAAAGCTTTTAAATAATTTAAACTGCTCTCCACTTTCACTCTGCTCTACATTGCCTTCAGGCGTATAGAATGAGATACCTCCAGCAATCATCGAAGCCAAAGAACCGGTTTGAATTTCAACACCCGTTAAACTAGCTTTAAAGTTGATACCACTGGTATTCCAGAAACGGGAATTCTTTTTAACCAAGTGACCGTATTGCTCCTCTACATACACACTGATTAACACGCCCTTCGCGCTATTTTTTAACTCAATTCCCTCTACCCTACCAACAGGAATTTCCCGGTAATAGACAGGAGAGCCAATATCGATTGAATTCAACTTGTCTGCACTCAGTTTAAGGTGGAGCCCTGGTGATGATTCATCCATAGGGGGGCTTTGGGGAAGTGCCTTAAATCGGGCACGCCTCTCTCCTTCACCAGGGCTTACTGCAATGTAATTCCCAGAAACCAAGGTATCCAGCCCCGTCACTTCGGTTAATGAAATTTTTGGCCTGACTAGCCAGAAACTAGTCCCATCTCGCAAATGGGTCGCAACCCCCGGTCTCATTTCCGCTTCAACTAGTACACTTTTTAAATCTTCATTAATTGTCACCTTTTTCACAAGGCCCACTTTTAAACCTTTATAGAGAATTTTTGTCTTTTTCTCCTCTATCCCTTCGGCACTTTCAAACTCTATCTGGATAGTTACGCCTGCTTCGCTAATTCCTTTGAATAAAAGCCAGCCAGCAACAATTGCCGCAATAACAGGAAGCAGCCAAACTAAAATAGTGCTGCTCTTCTCAATCTGAATAGGTTCTACATCAGTTTCTTTCGCTTTTGCTCCTTCAATCATTTGTGTTATCCCAAATCAACCGGCTATCAAACTTTCGTGCTGCAAGCATCGTCAATATCACAACTGCACCAAATGCTGTCGCGCCAGCACCCGGGATAATTTGTGCAATAGCGCCCAAATCCACCAGCGCAACCAAAATGGTAATGACAAAGATATCCAGCATCGACCAGCGTCCGACAAACTCAATAATTCTATAGAGGATCGTGCGATGATGCGGACCGACATTCCATCGGCCTTGGATCGAAAGCAATAAAAACAGTAAGCCAATTATTTTCAGCAAAGGAACTAAAATACTGGCGATAAAAACAAGCACACTGAGCGGCAACATACCCTCTTTTGCCAAGGTGATAATCCCAGACATAATCGTGTCTGCATGGCCATTTCCAAATTTACTGAATGTCATAATGGGCAGCATGTTTGCTGGTAAAAAGAGGATTGCGCTGGTTATCAGGTAAGCCCAACAATACGAAAGGCTATTAGGTATACGCTGGTGCAAAGTGCTTCCACATCTAGTGCAGCACGACTTCCTCCCCTTTTCAGGTGCTCTGTATTTCAGCAGCTTATGACAGTCATTACACTGAATTAAACCTGCCTCTTTAGCTGTTTGCATCGGTCTCAATCATCTCCCAGAACCGTTCTTCATCTAAATTAATAGATAGCAAAACAGTTGTCAGTAAAAGTCCAGCAAAGCAATAGAGTCCTACCCCCGGCACAATGTTTGCGAGGTCTAATAGTTTTACCGCAGAAACCAAAATAGCCAACATATAAACTTCGATCATACCCCACGTATCAACTTCATGATAAAAACGAAAAAGCCACGGTAACGTCTGAGGTCTCCGATTCATTTTCAGGCAAGCGGTAACAAATAACATCAATAATAGTTTTAGCAATGGGACCAGTGACCCCGCCAATAACACCAGCAGCGCAACAAACCAGTAATCTTCTTTATATAATGCGATTACGCCTGAAATGAGCGTATCTTGTTCCGATCTACCCAAGACTTCCATCGTCATTAAAGGCAGTAGATTAGCAGGAATAATCAAGATCAACCCGCTAATCGCCATTGCCATACATTTATTAACACTGTCTCTTTTTGGCTCGTAAAGCCTATTTCCGCAGCGAGGGCAACAGCCCTTCTCGCCATACGCCACAGACTGTCTCTTAACCAATAGGTCGCACTCATGACAAGCTGTTATCAGCCTGTTTAGCATCAAACTGTCTCAACCAGTATAAGTTCCGGAGGGCTATTTTTAGCGGCCTCTGGTATTTCTATTGTGACGCGAAAAGCTGTTCTTGGTAGCTCTAGCGCCCATTTTCTAACTGCATCGGCCTCCTCTCGACCACCTGCATGACCTGTATAGGCAAGAATAGAGATAATCCCTCTCTCCTCAATCTGTGCGACGACCGAGTCGAGTGCCTTAATCGTCGATTCGGAACCTGTTTTGACTGTTTTATCCCCTCCCGGCAGGTATCCTAGATTAAACATGGCACAACGAATTGAGCGAACGCCATCTTCGGCAAGATAGGCCGACAAGCGGTCATGGCTATCCTGAATCAAACGCACTCTATCAAGTAGATGCGCCTCTTTTAACCGCTCTTTAGTTTTTGTAAGTGCGGCCACCTGCAAATCGAACGAATAGACTTTGCCTCTTTCCCCAACGCCGCCTGCAAGAAAAAGGGTATCGAAACCATTTCCCATGGTTGCATCAACAACCCTATCACCCTCTATAAGGTAACTCGCAACCTTATTGTGTGCCTGTTTAACTAAGGGGACAGCCATCCGCATGCCTTTTTATATCAACTGTTTCTGGTAGATTATCACCCTTTGTCAGATGACGGGAAAAGAGCGCTGAATACCAAGGAATCATCAGCGAACCTTTTGAGCCAAAGCCATTAAAAACCATTAACCGTGGCTGATGCGGGTGGCTACCAATAAAAGGTTGTCTGTCGCGTGTCCCTGGACGAATACCCACCTTCTTCTCAATCAAGCGAGCATTCTTCAGTTTAGGAAATTGCTCTTTACAGGCATCAAGCAGCTCAACTTCTGCCTTCTCAGTTGGTTGTTCATCGAGCGGAGACCACTGCCAAGTTGCTCCAAGTTTGAATTGCCCATCTGAGAGAGGCAACAACCATTTCCCAAACTGAACGATCTCTTTTGGGAGCTGCTGGTCGGTTTCAAGTGTAAAAATCTCACCTTGCACCGGCTGTAAAGGGAGCCATGAGAACCATCTATTGCTTTGTAGCTGATAGCCATCACAGAAAACAACTTTATCGATTGAGCAATCTAGCCATTGAACAGCTTGCTCAGCTATTTTCAACTCATCTAGATCGACCTCTGAATTGATAAAACAGCCCTGCTCCACAAAAAAAGCTCTCAGTCGATCCAATAAAGAGACCGTATCAAGATAGCCACACTGCTTCTGCTCAAAGCCGCCTAGAGAATCTTCTTTTAGGTAATCTCTATCCTCAGAATGGATAGATTCACCCAAAAATGGTGCGTAATCAGGCCGATTCCTGCGCTTTTCCCACTGCGCAATTTCGCCTTCTGATTTAAAAATTTTGACTTGCCGTTTCTCATGTAGAAAAATCTCACCAAAAAAGCAGCCCAACTCATCGTAAAGTAACTTTGCTGCAGGTAGATACTGTTCAACATTAACCGTCTTGACTAGCCTTTTACCGGTGACGGGATTTATCAAACCGGCGGCTGTTCGCGAGGTGGTCTGCTCAAGACATGGATCGACAATCAGAATCGATTTACCTTGCTGAAGCAGGCGCCAGCCGAGCAAGCTTCCGGCCAACCCCTGCCCTACAATCAGATACTCAACTTCTGTTTTCGGGGATGCGTCCATATTTATCTTCAAAGCGGACGATATCATCCTCACCTAGATAGCTACCCGACTGTACCTCGATCATTTCCAGCGGAATAACACCCCTGTTTTCCAGACAGTGAACCGTCCCTAAAGGGATATAGGTTGATTCATTTTCGGAGACAATCAATTGCTCTTCACCACGTGTTACTAGCGCTGTCCCCTTAACAACAATCCAATGTTCCGCACGGTGATGATGCATCTGTAGTGAAAGTTTCGCACCTGGTTTAACAACTATTCGCTTCGCTTGATGGCGCTCCCCATTATCAATCGAATCGTAATAGCCCCAAGGACGGTAGACTTTCCGATGCTGCTCACTCTCGCTTCGCTTATCCTCTTTGAGGCGAGCAACAATCTCTTTTACCTCTTGCACACGATTTCTGGGCGCAACCATTACCGCATCATCTGTTTCAATCACCACGAGATCTTTTATACCAATTGTCGCAACCAATTTCTGGTCAGAATAGATATAAGAATCCGATGTATCGTGAGTTAGTACATCCCCTTTTAGCGCATTACCCTGAGAATCCTTTTCAGAAACCTCCCAAAGTGCAGCCCATGAACCAACATCATTCCAGTTAGCATCAAGGGGGATCACAACGGCACTATCGGTCTTCTCCATGACTGCGTAGTCGATAGAGTCGGATGGGCAGGCTTCAAATGCTGCGCGATCAATGCGAACAAAATCAAGATCTTCTTCTGCTTTTTGATAGGACTGTCGACAGGCAGCCAGCATTTCAGGGTTGAACTTCTCAAGCTCTTCAAGGTAGCGCGAGGCCTTAAAGACAAACATTCCACTATTCCAGTAATAGTCACCACTCTCTAGATATTGAGTCGCCGTTTGCAGATCGGGCTTTTCTACAAAGCAATTAACCTGACGAGCAACCCCTTCACTCTCTTTAGTCGCCTGAATATAACCATAACCCGTTTCAGGACCAGTCGGAACAATCCCGAATGTAACAAGATGACCTTTTTCTGCCTCTACAGCCGCCTGTTTTACTGCTGCCTGGAAAGTGACAACATCCTCAATTACATGATCAGCGGGGAGGATAAGTAGCACCTCATCAGGATCAACTGCTAAAGCTGCCAGTGCAACCGCAGGTGCAGTATTTCGACCGATCGGTTCAAGTATAATTGCGTGAGCTGCGGTCTCGATCTCTCTAAGCTGTTCTGCCACCATAAAACGGTGCTCTTCATTACAAATAACCAATGGAGAGCCCATCGCATCAACACCATTCAGCCTTAATAAGGTCTCCTGAAGCATTGTTTTATCCGAGGTGAGCGGCAAGAACTGTTTGGGATAGGCAACACGAGATAGCGGCCACAACCTTGTGCCCGAACCACCTGAAAGAACGACTGGTTTCATCTAAAACTCCTTTGATAAAGCATCAATAATATAAATCAAAATTGCCATATTAATGGCACTAGCAGAGAGGCAATGACAGCCATCAACAGCGTCATTGGAATTCCTATTTTTAAAAAATCACTAAACCGATAACCGCCCGGTCCCATTACCATTAGGTTGGTTTGGTAGCCTATCGGTGTTGCAAAACTGGCCGATGCTCCGATCATCAACGTCACCACAAAAGGCATCAAACTAACACCGAGCATCTCACTACTGGCAATCGCCACAGGAAACAGAATAACAGCGGCGGCGGCATTTGAAAGAACCGCGGTAAACAATGCGGTTAACAAGAAAAGTTTAACCAATGCGAAACTGGGCTGGTCGCTTCCAGATAAAATCAGATAGTTAGCCACAAAGTCAGCTAACCCCGTTTTTTGCACCGCAGTCCCTATCGCAATCGATGCACCAATTACCACCAACACCTGCCAGTCAATACTTTTTCTTGCTATTCCTCCGGTTGTGCAACTGGAAAGAAGCATAGCACCTGCTGCTAACATTGCCGCTTGCAACATACTCAACCACTGAAAAGCGACCGTTATCACCATTACAAAAAGGATAGCCAGAGCAATCAGGCTCCGATCATGGCGCACAGTTTGTGAATTTTTAATCGTGCTCACTAGAAGAAAATCTTTTGAATAGCGCTGCTGTTCAACAAAGTTATCAGCGGCATCAATGAGTAATGTATCACCCGGCTCCAAAACAATATCACCCACTTTTTGTTGTAGGTGTGCTCCCCCTCTTGCCACAGCAACAACCGCTGCATTGTAATGCGTTCTAAATCGGCCATCACGGATCGTCTTTCTAATTAATGGGCAACTGGGAGAAACAACCACTTCAACTAAAAAATGGTGCATATTATTGCCTAACGAATGCTGGTCGTCAGCATCTACCGCACTCAGGCCACGAACTCTGTTGAGATCAACGACTGATTCAACAACTCCCACAAACATCAGCCTATCTCCCCCTTTTAACACCTCAGAGGGACCTACAGCCGATTTAATCACTCCATCTCTCTCGATGCTCGAAAGGTAAACACCTGATAGATTACGCAGACCGGCCTGCTCGATTGTTTTGCCATCAAGCCCACCACTTTTATCAACCATCATCTCGATGGTGTAACGGCGTGTCTCCTCAAATTCTCGGCTCACCGAGCCATGTGCAGGCAAAAGCCATTTCCCAAAGAAAATCACAAAACCAATTAAAATGATTGAAGCTGGCAACCCCACCCATGCGAGGTCAAACATTCCCAATCCTAAAGCAACATCATGTTGAATCAACATACTGTTAAGTATTAGGTTTGTGCTGCTACCAATCAGCGTACAGGTTCCCCCCAAAATTGCCGCATAACTCAGGGGGATCATCAATTTCGAGGGGTGTAAATCATGATGTCGCGCCCAGCGAGAAACCATCGGCACAAACATCGCTACAACCGGCGTGTTGTTCATAAAGGCGCTTAACGCCGCCACCGGTGCCATCAGGCGTAATTGCGCCCCTGTTGTTGAACGAGGTCTACCCAATAAAAAACCTGAAAGCCAGCTCACCGCACCTGTTTCTGTTAAGCCATTCGCAACGATGTAGAGAACCGCGACAGTGATCATTCCTTCGTTAGCAAAACCAGCTAAGGCCTCATTCGTTGTTAATACACCCGAAACCAATAACAACGTTACAGCCGCCATCATAATAATATCCGCTGCATAGCGAGTAAGAATTAAACTTGATAAACAGGCCGCGATAATCGCAATGGTGATCCAAGCTTCTACTAACATTGTTCAGCTATTTCTATATTAGCAATAACCTTCGGGATAAAGGCTCTGCCATCGCCAAGCATCAACGCACATTTCATCGATATTTTTTTCGGCTTTCCAGCCCAACTCTTGGCCTGCTAAAGCGGCTTGTGCATAACACTGGGCAATATCTCCTTCTCGCCGCCCAACAATTTTATATTGAACCGGATAGCCACTCGCCTTTTCGAAAGCTTTTATAATTTCAAGAACGCTATACCCATTGCCTGTGCCGAGGTTATAGGTAAAGACACCTCCCTTTTTAGAACCTGACAGTAACTTTTCAATCGCTTTCAGATGGCCTTTTGCCAAATCAACCACATGAATATAGTCTCGAACGCCAGTACCATCTTTAGTTTCGTAATCGCCACCAAACACCGATAATTCTTTTAATTTTCCGACAGCGACTTGTGATACATACGGCATCAAATTGTTTGGAATACCACTAGGGTCCTCGCCAATTTCACCGCTTTCATGCGCACCAACGGGGTTGAAATACCTTAATAAGGTGATTGCCCAAGGATTTTCTGATTTTGTAATTGAGTCTGCTTTACTAAAATCCCTACAAATCTCCTCTATCATCAACTTAGAACGGCCATAAGGGTTTGTTGCTGAAAGTGGGAAATCCTCAGTTATTGGTACAGTGTGTGGATCGCCATATACCGTTGCAGATGAGCTGAACACCAAACGCTTAACACCTTGCTCTTGCATTACATCGCATAGTACTAGTGTTCCTGAAACGTTATTTTGAAAATATTTCAGTGGCTCTTCGCACGATTCTCCTACTGCTTTTAATCCTGCAAAATGGACAACCACATCGATCGTATGTTGTTCAAAAATGGTGGTTAAAATAGCTCGATCTAGAATATCTCCTTCAATAAAAGTCAGTTTCTTCCCTGTTAGCTGTTCCACCCTATCCAGTGATGCCTTTTTACTGTTTGAAAGATTATCAATCACAACCACATCAAAACCGGCATTCAATAATTCAAGGCTCGTGTGGCTCCCGATATAACCAGCCCCACCCGTAACTAGAATTTTTCCTTTACTTTGCATTTACTTCGATCCCTCTAAAAAGATATCAATATTTTACAATTATAGTAGCCATTTGGACTTTCACTAAGCCATTCCGCTAGAATCTTGTTGTTCACTTTCAGGCGCGCGATTTTACACACATTGATAAAAGGAGTTACGAAATGGCTAACCAGTCAATCTATCTTGGAAAAGGTGACCATGAACAATCTCTCCTTCTCCGCCAAGCAAATAGACATGGACTAATTGCCGGCGCAACCGGAACCGGAAAAACTGTTTCTCTGCGCATTCTTGCTGAAGGGTTCAGCCGTCAGGGCATCCCTGTATTTTTAGCTGATGCTAAGGGCGATCTTTCAGGACTGGCCAAAGCGTGCGAGGCTAAACCAAAATTTGAAGAGCGTGCCCGTATCGTTGGCTATGCCGATTACGAGACCACTCCTTTCCCTCTAATTTTCTGGGATCTTTATGGTAAACAAGGCCATCCAGTTCGAGCAACAATCCAAAATATGGGGCCACTGTTGCTCGCAAGCATGATGGAGCTAAATGATACACAAGAAGGAATCCTTAATATCGCTTTTAGCATCGCTGAAGATGAGTCGTTACCCATACTTGATTTTAAAGATCTACGCGCACTTTTAAACAATATTGCCGAACGTCATAAGGAGTTACGCAGTAAATACGGGAATGTGAGCTCCCAATCTGTTGGTGCCATCCAACGACGCCTTCTCCAATTAGAGCAACAAAATGCCGAGCTTTTCTTTGGCGAGCCCGAACTGGAACTACAAGATCTGATGCGAAGCAATCGTGATGGACAGGGTTACATCAACGTACTTGCAGCCGACCAGCTAATGCGTAAAAGCCCTAAGCTTTATGCTATTTTCCTTATGTGGTTGCTCTCTAGACTGTTTGAAGAGCTTCCGGAACAGGGTGATGCAGATAAACCCAAAATGGTCTTCTTTTTTGATGAAGCTCACCTGCTATTTGATCGCGCACCGAGAATCTTGATTGACCGAATCGAGCAAGTTGTACGACTGATTCGCTCCAAAGGGGTTGGCGTCTACTTTGTCACTCAAAACCCTACTGACATTCCCGATGATGTTCTGGGACAGCTGGGAAATCGCATTCAGCATGCGTTGCGCGCATATACGCCAAAAGACCAAAAGGCCATTCGAGCGGCTGCGCAAACTTTTCGTAAAAACCCCTCTCTTGATACAGAAACTGCAATACAAGAACTGGGGATTGGCGAAGCACTTGTCTCTACTCTCGATGAAAAGGGGATCCCAACTATCGTCGACAAAACACTCATCATTCCTCCCTCCTCTCAGCTAAGCCCGTTATCAGAGGCAGAAAGGCAGCGTGTTCTCGATGACAGTCCGGTGCTAGGAAAATATGATGAAGCACTCGACAGGGATTCCGCTCACGAGCGCCTGCTAGAAAAGGCCAGCCAAACGGAACAAGAGGAATTTGAAAGAAAATCGGCCGAGAGACAGAAAACGAGACAACCTAAAAAACCGGGACGGCAAAGGCAATCAATCTGGGAGTCAATGGCCAAAAGCGTTGTTAGAAGTATTGGCTCAAGTGTCGGTCGCAAAATTGGGCGAACATTATTAAAATCACTTTTTAAAAAATAAGGGCTTCAATATGATTAAGAAAACCGTTCTACTCACATCCGGCATATTATTCGCTATTTCACTTAATAATGCTCAAGGTGGCTGGCAAGATATGTTGAGTGGGGCTGCAAATGAATTGATGAAAAACAAAGAAACGACTCAAACTGCCACCTCATTGCTATCAAACAACGAGATGGTCGGTGGCCTGAAAGAGGCACTTGCCAGTGGTGTTGAATCCGCCATTAAAACGCTCGGAAAGAAAGACGGCTTTATGGCTAATTCTCTGGTCAAGATTCCACTTCCTGCTTCTCTAAAACTGATTGAGAAGACGGCTAGGGAGCATGGCCAAGGACAATATGTAGATCAATTTATTAGCACAATGAACCATGCTGCCGAGGCTGCTGTTCCAGATGCTTCTGAATTGCTTGGTGAAGCGATTCGACAAATGTCTGTTGAAGATGCAGAAAAAATCATCAATGGCCCTGACGATGCAGCAACACAATATTTCCGTAAAGCTACCAGCTCAAAGCTCGCGGCAAAATTTAAGCCGGTTATCGAGGAGTCCACCAGCAAAATTGGCGTGATTTCAGCGTATAAAAGCCTCGTATCTCAAGCTGCTCCTGCTCTAGGTAACTCCATGTTAACAAACTTCATACCGACTGATACTCTTGATGTAGATCAGTATGTCACAGACAAAACACTCGATGGTCTCTTTAAATATATCGCTTTGGAAGAAAAAAGCATTCGTGAAAATCCTGCGGCAAGAACAACCGACCTGTTGAAAAAGGTTTTCTCAGGCCAATAATAAAAATACAGCGGACTAAGCATTGAGGCTTAGTCCGCCCTTTTTATTTCAACTTCTTGAGTAATCGGTGTCGCAAGGGAAATTCCCTGTTCACGAGCAACTTCATTCGCAGCGCGATTAACAGCAAATCGGGCGTCATATAGCCCATAAATATTCTTCAGCCAGTAACAAAATCGCCACGTTACTGCATGATCCCCATTTTCCTGTAATCGTATAACGCCCTGTTTTTCTGCATTTATGGAGCCTTCTGCCTCGCAAGCTCTCTCCCAAACCTTCATGGCAAAAGCATCTATTTTTTCCGGTTCAACATCATAGCTGATATTAAAATCAACCTGTTCCATTAAGCCACTGCTCGGGCATTTGCTTAGAATTTCGACTTTTGCGCTCCGTAGTTTTGCATTCGGAAGTGTAATGTAATGTTTGCTCTTCAGATCTCTAAAAACTGTCTGGGTAAGTGTTGTCTGGATTGCATAGGCAAGAAGATTACATTCTTCAATTCGCACAATTGAACCGGTCTCAATATCGCCGTTATAGAGCAATATCAAACCATTTATATTATCTGGCGCCCAAACATCTTTGGTAGAAAAGAGAATAATCAGCAAAGCGCCTATTACACTCGTCGCTTCGAGCCAGCTGGTCAGCCCCCAAATATTGATGATGATCAGTATTGCGGTAAAGATGGCTACAATTGCTGCGATCAAACCGAAAACTTCTGATTGATACGTTTCGCTCCGGTACTCAGAGCCCTGAATTTCTCTGACTCGCCCATAACGGCGCAAAATGACCACATGTATAAAATTGGTGCCCAGTAAAGTTAAGAGTATGGTTAGACCGGTTTGAGAAAGCTGTTTTGTCCACTCAGTAAAAACAACTTCACTCAAATAAAGTAGAAGCAAAACTATATTGATAACCCTGAGCGTCCAAACTCGTGTTGCAAGCTGCTTTTCATCTTTATGCGAGCGAAAAGCCACTACTATCGGCTGAGCAAAAACCAGCAATAGTATGCTGATTCCCATAACGGTCAGGTCAAAAGCATCAAAAATATCGATATTCAAATTATTTTCTCCATCTTGCCTTATACATACCTTATTTCGATAATCGCACATTCCTCCAGAACAAGCCTGTTTATTTTATAAAACAACGCAGTATCTAAGTTTTGAGAAAATAATAAGCTACACTTTTAATTCTAGTAATCCTATCCGTCAAAAAATGCTGGAAAAAGTTCGCATAAAACCGGGAGAAGTCACTGTTGGGCAAAAACTCCCATGGCCTGTCTATGATGTTGAAGAGGCACTCCTGCTTCAAGAACATACGCTTATTGCCTCCGCAAAACAGCTAGATATCCTCCTAGAAAAAGGGCTTTACCGCGGTTTGACAGAAGATGAGGCTCAGGAACAGCAGAAGATTAAAACGCAGCAGGAAGCTGCAGAAAAAAGGAAAAAAGTAGTTGATAATCCTTTTGATATGAAAAATAGTTGCGCAAAGGAGACAGAGCAATTACTAAAAGACCTTACTTCCTGCATTAAAACCGATGTTGCAGAAATAACCCTCCATATTTCAAACCAAATCAGGCACTGCTGCCAAAGAAATGCAAATGCAACACTTGCAGCTGTCCACCTTTCAGAAGAGTTTTCGTACAGCGTATTGCACCCCCTTCATACAGCAATACTTTGTGAGCTATTAATGCGCCGTCTAAATTTTGACGATGAACAAAAGCAGACTGTGATGTCAGCCGCATTAACAATGAATGTCGGCATGTATGAGCTTCAAAACCAACTCTTCTCTCAAAAAGAGGCTCTGACGGAAACGCAAAAGAAAGCCATTAACGAACACCCTGAAAAAAGCGTCTCAATTTTAAAGGCTGCTGGCATTACTGACAGACACTGGCTAACTATCATCAACCAGCATCATGAACGTATCGATGGAGAAGGTTATCCCTCAAAGTTAGATGGCAAGAACATTCATCAAGGAGCAAAAGTCATCGCTCTTGCTGATATGTATTCCGCGATGATCACAAGCCGTAGCTACCGAAAGCCAATCGTGGCACACAAAGCTTTAAAAGATATTTTCACCAAACGTGGTAAGTCTGTTGATAACAAGCTGACACAACTGCTCATCAGAGAAGTTGGGATTTATCCCCCTGGCTCTTTTGTAAAACTTGTTAATGGTGATACTGCCATTGTTATTAAGCGCGCCATTTCCAAAAAAGGAGGCACTACTGCCCCAGCTGTCTGCAGCATCATCAGCCCTCGCGGTGGTTTTTATGAGCGTCTCAGCACACGTGACTCAGGGTTAGATATGTATAGAATCACCGGAATGTGTCAGCCAACAATTGATGAGCCAATCGATTATCCCAAGCTATGGGGTTACTCCTGACTTTGGCCTATCCTCGCGGATGGAACTGGCTATGCAAATCTTTCAGTCTTTCGCGCGCTATATGAGTGTATATCTGCGTTGTAGATAAATCGCTATGTCCCAGTAATAACTGGACAACCCGTAAATCCGCACCATGATTCAACAGATGTGTCGCAAAGGCATGACGAAGTGTATGCGGTGACAACTGCTTGGTAATCCCCACCGCCTTTGCATTGCGCTTAATCATGTACCAAAAGGTTTGGCGAGTCATCACCGGCCCACGGCATGTTGGAAACAGATAGTTGCTTTGCTGCCCCTTCAACAGCTCCCCACGAAAATCCTCTACATAAGAGATTAGCCATTCGAGCGCCTCCTCCCCAATGGGAACCAACCTCTCCTTGCTACCTTTACCAAAAACCCTAACCACACCTTGTCTAAAGTTGACCTGCCCAAGTTGCATCGTAACCAATTCAGAGACGCGCAGACCAGTTGCATACAATAACTCCAACATCGTCCGATCTCGGTAACCTTCTGGATTTGCGATATCTGGAGCATCCAGCAAGAGACTAACCTCCTCTTCACTTAGGCTAACCGGAAGCGGCTTTCCCAACCGGGGCGGTTCAATTCTCGCACAAGGATCTTCATCAAGAATGCCTTCTCGAAGCTGATATGCATAAAACTGCCTAAAGCTGGAAAGCAGGCGAGCCGCTGAACGGGCACTACTACCCTGCTGATATTTGAGTGCAAGGTAATCAGAAAGGTCACTTTGATCCACTTCAAGTAATTGCTTACCTTTTTTATCGGACAACCATTTAGAAAATAGTTTAAGGTCACTTCGGTAGGCGCTAATGGTATTTTCGCTCAGACCTCGCTCAACCCATAAGGCATCCTGAAATAGCTCAATAGAAGAAAGAGAGTCGCTCAACTTCATTTACAAGTGCTATATCCTTCATGAGCCAGCAACCAACGTTTAGTCTCCAACCTCATACCGCGCCGTTTTCCTGCAAAGCCTCCTAAGCCATTTGCAGCGATGATGCGGTGGCAGGGAACGATAACGGGATATGGATTAGCTCGACAGCCATTGCCAACTGCGCGCGCACCACTTCCTAATTCTCTCGCCACTTCACCGTATGTTTTTGGCTTCCCAGGTTCTATATCAAGCAGTGCCGCCCAAATTTTTCGCTGGAAAGTGGTTCCCATCTCAATAAGTGGTAGGCAAATATCCCACTCAGGATCATCCAGCCAACGGTTAAGTTGAAATACAACCTCTTCAGCTAGCTGGTTACTTGGTGAAAGCTCTGGTTCTTTTGGTGATAAAAACTCAGTACCCACAATTCTTGATTCACTTGTTTCGATTCCAATCATGCAATGGGGGCCAGGGATAATCGCTGAAAAGTTCTGCCCATTTTTGATGATCTTTTCGCTTGTAGAAACCCAGTTAATCATCTTTTTTCATCTGATAAATTGAATAAACAGATAATCACAATACCTAAACACCAAGGCAAAAAAAAGGTGGCAACAGCCACCTTTTCTCTATCTCTGCTAATAAATAGCTGAGGATTAAAGCTTCTCTTTAATACGTGCCGCTTTACCAGTCAGTTCACGCAAGTAGTAAAGTTTAGCGCGGCGCACTGCACCACGACGTTTAACGACTATTTCAGAAACCTGTGGGCTATACGTCTGGAATACACGTTCAACACCAACACCATGAGATGTTTTTCTAACAGTGAATGCTGAGTTTAAACCACGGTTGCGCTTGGCAATAACAACACCTTCAAATGCCTGTAAACGCTCACGGTTACCCTCTTTTACTTTTACCTGAACGATAACTGTGTCACCTGGGCCAAATTCTGGCAGCTCTTTACCCATCTGCTCAGCTTCGAGTTCTTTAATGATATTGCTCATCGCCTGTTCCCTTATTCCTAAAATACTTAAATAAACTGTTAACCTAGAATTTAACCTGTAGTGCCAAATTCTCTCTTAAATTCTTCCAACAACTGCTTTTGTTTATCATCCAAAAGCGTCTCTTCTAACAAATCAGGCCTACGCAGCCAAGTTCTTCCTAGTGACTGCTTCAACCTCCAGCGCTCAATGTCTGCATGATTACCACCAAGCAAAACCGCCGGAACAACCTTTCCATCTAGTGATTCAGGTCTCGTATAATGCGGGTAATCTAAAAGCCCATTCATATATGAATCCTGTATGGCTGACTGTTCATCCCCCAACACATCAGGAACCAACCTTGCGACCGCATCAATCATAACCAACGCAGCCAACTCACCACCACTTAAAACATAATCACCCAGAGACCATTCTTCATCAATCTCTGCTTCAATTAATCTTTCATCGACCCCTTCATAGCGTCCCGCCACAAAGATAAGTCGTTCACTCTTTGCAAACTCCTGTGCTGCCAACTGATCAAACTGTTTGCCTTGTGGCGACAGGTAAATCACTTTAGCTGGCTGTTCAGAAGCGGCCTTAGCTGCCCTGATCGCTGCCCTAAGTGGCTCGACCTTCATCACCATTCCAGGGCCACCACCATACGGCCTATCATCTACTGTACGGTGCCTATCTGTCGTAAAATCTCTAGGATTCCAATTAACCAGCTCTAACAAGCCTTTTTGAAATCCCCGACCGGTTACGCCACACTTAACAGCTGCATCAACCATCTCTGGAAACAGCGTAATAACATCAAATCTCACGAACCCGAACCCTTACTAAAATTCCGAATCCCAATCGACAACAATCAACTTGTTGTCTAGATCAACCGACTTAATCACCTGTTCCAAGATAAAAGGAACCAAACGCTCCCGCTCTCCCTTAACAACCAACACATCATTGGCACCCGTTTCCATCAAACCCTCAACCTTGCCAAACTGAACATCAGAAAGGTTTTGAACTGTAAGACCAATCAGATCCGCCCAATAATACTCATCTTTAGCAAGTACCTTTAGCGCCTCTTTATCAACCTTAACCAGCGACCCTTTCATTGCTTCAGCTTGCTCGCGAGAATCGACACCTTCGAGCGGCACAACAACAAACTTTCCATGAACCTTTCCCTGGCCCACTTTTGCTGCATTTCCCCCAAGATGTTTCTCAACATACCAATGGGAAAAATCCAATATATTTTCTTTCAACTCGGTGAAAGGGAAGATTTTTAACCATCCTCTTACACCGTATGCTCCGGCAACTTTTCCAACAACAATCTTGTTAGATAAACCCACGCAGCTAACTACCTAAAATAAAATCAGGCAGCTTCTTTCTGACCTTTTGCAGCATCTTTGATCAGTTTTGCAACACGATCTGAAGGCTGAGCACCTTTTGAAATCCAATGTGCAATACGCTCATCTTCAAGACGCAGCTTCTCTTCATTGCCTTTAGCAATTGGGTTAAAGAAGCCTAAACGCTCGATGTATCGACCATCGCGTGGATTTCTGCTGTCAGTTACAACAACATGATAAAAAGGACGTTTTTTCGCACCAGTTCTGGCGAGACGAATCGTTACCATCAATATTCCTCTAAGATTAACTCACGAATTAATTGAACTATTTTACGCGATTAATCCTGTATGTGAAGTGTTATTTTGCATTACCCACCACAATAAGTGGTGATTGTTAGCTATTTAAAACGGCATACCACCCTTTGGCATCATTCCGCCCAAACCACGCATCATATTTTTAAGGCCACCTTTTGATACCTTCTTCATCATTTTTTGCATCTGCTTGTGCTGCTTTAAAAGGCGATTTACATCTTGGATCTGCAACCCCGCCCCCGCTGCTACTCGCCGTTTACGAGAGCCATTAATAACAGCAGGAAAACGTCTCTCTTGAGGTGTCATCGAGTTAATAATTGCAACCAGCTTACCCATCTCTTTATCATTGGCTTTGCTTTTAGCTGCATCAGGAACATTAGTCATCCCCGGCAATTTGTCCATCATTGCACCAACACCACCCATGCTATCCATCTGCACAAGCTGGTCACGAAAATCTTCTAGATCAAAACCTTTCCCTTTTTTGATCTTCTTCGCTAATTTCTCAGCTTTATCTTTATCGACCTTTTTTTCTGCCTCTTCAACAAGAGACAAAATATCACCCATCCCAAGAATACGAGAAGCAACCCTGTCTGGATGAAAAGGCTCTAGCGCATCAGTTTTTTCACCAACACCCAAGAATTTAATTGGCTTGCCCGTTATCTGACGGATAGAGAGTGCCGCACCACCTCTGGCATCACCATCTGTTTTAGTCAGAATGACACCCGTTAGCGGTAGCTGCTCATTAAAAGCCTTAGCTGTATTCGCGGCATCCTGACCCGTCATACTATCGACGACAAACAGCGTCTCAACTGGCTTCACCGCCTTATGTAGCTGCCCAATTTCAGCCATCATCTCATCATCAACATGCAGTCGACCTGCTGTATCAACGATCAACACATCCATAAAGCGTGTTTTGGCCTCGCTAATCGCAGCCTGCACTATATCTAAAGGCTTTTGCGAAACTTCACTTGGAAAAAATTCAGCACCAACCTCTTTTGCCAAGGTCTCAAGCTGATCGATCGCGGCCGGGCGATAAACATCCGCGCTCACCACCATTACTTTCTTCTTCTCGTTCTCCGCAAGAAATTTAGAAAGTTTTGCAACAGTGGTTGTTTTACCAGCCCCTTGCAAACCGGCCATCATAATTACCGCGGGCGGTGTAGCTGCCAAGTTCAGCGACTCATTCGCCTCACCCATCACCATAACCAGCTCATCTTGAACAACTTTAACCAATGCCTGCCCGGGTGTCAGGCTCTTAATAACCTCTTGACCCTGCGCCCGCTCTTTAACACGGTTAGTGAACTCCCGCACAACGGGCAGCGCGACATCCGCCTCAAGAAGTGCCATACGGACTTCACGCATCGCCTCTTTGATATTCTCTTCACTTAGCCGCGCCTGACCACGAATACTTTTTAATGACTGTCCTAATCGTTCGGTAAGATTGTCAAACATGATAAAACCAACCCTTAGCTTTTAAATTAAAAGTGTTTATATAGAAGACCGAGCATTATGCCAGACAACCTGCCATAGAACACGTTAAGCTAAGCCTATTAAATAAAATCAGCGAATAAGTGAACCAAAATCGTGCAAATCAGGCAGTCTTCTGAACAATCAACCATGAAAGTAGCTGAAAAGAGCGATCCACAGTTATACTTAAGCCTGTTAAACAGCCACAGCAAGGACCACCAAACCCGATGCTAACAACCGTCACAAGCATTAGCGCCTCCTTGGCTTATCTCATTGCTGCATTTGTGATCTTCAAACAGATCCGGACCACTACCAGCAACAAACAGCCACGCGGCCGAACACTGGCATTAATTCTTGCCGCCATCACCCTCCACATCTTGGCCATTTCAACAAGTGATATGTGGAGTGACAGCGGAATTGACTTCAGTCTCTTTCAAGTCGGATCACTTACCGCTCTGATTATTTCCGCACTGATATTCTTAAGCGCTCTAACACGCCCAATTGAAAGCCTAGGAATTGTTATTTTTCCAATAACCGCCCTTGCCATCCTGCTTGACCTCCTTACTACAGACCAAGCACACATCCTTGCCAACGCATCTGGAGGAATGAAAAGCCACGTCCTCTCATCCATTGTTGCCTACGGCCTACTAGCCATTGCAGCCGTGCAAGCCATCTTACTTTTTATACAAGAATGGCAATTAAGAAATCACTCTCCGTACCATTTCTTCAAGAGCCTGCCACCTCTTCAAACAATGGAATCTTTCCTCTTTAAGATGATCTGGGCCGGCTGGATTTTGCTAACACTCTCACTACTCAGTGGCTATCTCTACCTCGATAACATCTTTGCGCAGCACCTTATGCACAAAACAGCACTTTCGATTATAGCGTGGGGGATTTTTGCGATATTACTATGGGGACGTATTCGCCATGGCTGGCGTGGACTGACTGCCGTGCGCTGGACATTGAGTGGATTTATCTTTTTGATGCTTGCCTATTTTGGTAGCAAGCTGGTATTAGAACTCATCTTGAATAAGGCTTAGAAATATTTCAAGTCAAGATGCTGCTGCGTATGCTCGAACAGCACTCCTGTTTTTTCCCATTTTATTTAATGAGGAACGCAGTTCCTTCTTGCGAAGAGCGCTCAGTCTAGTGATTTCCCTGTCTTTCTCAAGAATATGCCGAATTCCAAGAA
>Ga0209633_10000198_pt1 | contig 73682 bp, 69 predicted proteins | sample Cruoilmetagenom1_FD_187290 | JGI IMG/M metagenome (GOLD analysis project Ga0209633, IMG submission 187290) | Oil polluted marine microbial communities from Coal Oil Point, Santa Barbara, California, USA - Sample 1 (SPAdes) (version 2) | ecosystem: Environmental > Aquatic > Marine > Oil seeps ... | reverse complement strand
TACATCTGGACGGTTGGCATGGGCGCAACGCTCCGCTTCGGAGCTGGCGGCTAAGCCGAACCAAACAACCCAACGAAACAAGGCGGGCGCCCACGGGGCGCCCGCTTTTTTGTGCTTTCCTCGCAGCTCAAACGTGGGCCATGCGGCGGGCGCATAGCCAGCCGCTGCAATAACAAAGGCTAGAACTTCACCTTCGGTTCGATGCCGTTCATGAGCCGGAATAGGCCGGAGATATTGCGGACCACCACCAGCGCCGCCAATCCAGCGAACAGCCGAACATATTCCCACTGCTCGAAGCCGATCAGGCAAACCGGCGCAACGAATACGGCAGCGATCGAGGCCACCAAGGCGTAGCGCGTGATCAACAGGACCAAAATCCAGACCGCCCCCATGATCAGGGCCGAGGGCGTGCTGAACAGCAGAAGCGCGCCGAAATAGGGCGCGATGCCGCTGCCGCCGCGAAACTTGGCGAAGGCCGGATAGAGGTGGCCGATAAATGCGCCGAATGCCGCTAGAATTCCCTGTTCGACGCCCCAGGTGGTGGCGGGCAGAGCGGCGGCGAAAAACCCCTTAAGTATGTCGCCGCCCAGAGCGGTTGCCGCGAGTCCGCGATGACCGGCGGCGTAGAGATCCAGCACCCTGATCCGCCCATCGGCATTTTCAGGGACAGGATCTGACCGCGAAAGATCGTTCATCATCCGCGCGAACGGAATTGAGCCCAGTAAGTACCCGAACAACAGTGCTATCGCGTAAATGAGGTAGGGGCCTGAGGTGAGGATTTCGGGCATGACGGGACGACCTTGGCTCGGTTAGCGATATCGTGCGGATGTACCGGCCTGTTGAAGGGTGCCGGAGGCGTGGGTCTTCGGCGTCGAGCCGGTCGGGATCATGAAGGCGCCCAACCCGGATCGACCGACGCATTGAAAGGGCAAAACCGCCTGCGTTCAAGACCTAAGCGGCGTGCGCCCAGGTCAATGACTCAGGTCCGTCCCATCATAGAGCGCTTCGAAGATAGGACATTCTGGCGTGGTTCCCCCTTCGCACTTCGCCGAGATCTCTTCCAGGGTCCTGGCTAGTCGCTGAAGGTCGGCGATTTTGGCGCGAACATTGTCCAGATGGCGGACCGTCAGAGCATTCACTTCGTCGCAGCTGTAATCTCCCTGATCGACCAAACTCATCAGGGTTCGAATTTCCTTCAGCGAAAAGCCCAATTGACGGCTGCGGGCGATGAAGGAGAGGCGCTTGACCTGTTCACCGTCGAAGAGCCTGTGTCCGCCCTCGGTCCGTATCGGATCGGGCATCAGGCCGATCCGCTCGTAATATCGGACCGTTTCGATGTTCACGCCGGTTTTCTTGGAGAGTTCGCCAATCGTGATGTCCGCTGCTCGCAATTTTTTGACCTGTTGGATCGGTGAATAGGCTTGATTCTGTAGTTACTACAGATTCTATATTGTCATCAAACGAATTCGCTGGAGCGAAGGATGAAGGACGAACTCCACGGGGCGACCGATTCCAACATCGACTTGGATGCGAGCGCGCCAGGCAGAACCGGTTTGCAGCGGCTCGCCGCTGCCGGCGGGATCATTGGTGCGGTCGCGGCCTCGACCTGCTGCGTACTTCCCCTTGCGCTCGCCGTCCTTGGTGTCGGCGGGGCTTGGATGTCGGGCTTGCGGGCGCTCGCACCCTACCAGCCTTACTTTATTGGGCTCGCCGTCGCGGCGATCGGTTACGGTTTCTACCAGTCCTATTGGAAACCGAGGGAAGCCTGCGGAGAAGGGGAGGCGTGCGCGCGGCCCGCACCCAACGGATTGGCGAGGTCCGGCCTTTGGTTGGCAACGGCAATCGTCGCGGTGGTGATCTCGTTCCCATATTGGTTTCCGTTGGCCGAACCCTATCTTCCGTGACCTTTCAAGGAGAATTGCATGAGCATTTTCAAGCTATTAGGTCCACTTGCATTGGTCCTGCTGACTTCGATTGCAGCCCATGCCGGCGAACGGACAACCACGCTGAAGGTCGAGGGCATGACCTGTGGAAGCTGCCCTTACCAGGTGAAAAAGTCTTTGACCGGTGTCGAGGGCGTCAAGTCGGCGGAGGTGTCGCTGGAAACCAAGCTCGCCACCGTCACGTTCGATGATTCGAAGACCGATGTCGCGGCGCTGACTTCGGCGACCGCGGGCGCGGGCTTCCCCTCGAGTCCGGTCGAGTAAGGCGGGCCGTCTGATTGTCGGTAATGCAATGAGCAATCCAATTGCAGCGAGCGGATCAGGCCAGAATGGTGGCAGCTATGATCTTGCCGTCATTGGCGCGGGATCGGCGGGCTTCTCCGCGGCGATCACCGCCGCCGAACAGGGCGCGCAGGTGGCGCTCATTGGCCACGGCACGATCGGTGGCACTTGCGTCAATGTCGGATGCGTGCCGTCCAAGACCCTGATCCGGGCGGCTGAGACTCTGCATCAGGCCAAGGCTGCGCGGCGCTTTCGCGGCGTTGAGGCCGCAGCCCGCGTAACAGACTGGGATGCCCTGATGGCGCAGAAGCAAGAGCTCGTTACAGAGCTGCGGCAGGCTAAATATCTCGATCTGCTTCCGAGCTACAATTCGGTCGCGTATTTGGAGGGCCCGGCGCGGTTGGCCGGGAATGGCGTTGCGGTAAACGGCGAACCGGTCAAGGCGCCGAAGATGGTCGTCGCGACCGGTAGCTCGGCCTCGCTGCCGCCGATTCCCGGCATCAATCGGATTCCTTTTCTCACCAGCACGACCGCCCTGGAGCTGGATCGCCTGCCAGCCTCACTGACGGTGATTGGCGGCGGCGTCATTGGCTGCGAGCTCGGGCAAATGTTTGCGCGGCTTGGGAGCGAAGTCACGATCCTGTGCCGCTCGCGTCTGCTCCCCGACGAGGAGCCCGAAATCAGCGAGGTATTGAAGCTCTCGCTGGCCGCCGAAGGCGTGAAAGTGATTACGGGCGCCGATTACCGGTCCATCGAGCAACTCGGCGGCGTGCGCCTGACCTACGAGAAAAATGGCCGGCCCGGGACGCTGATCGCGGAGCAAGTCCTGCTCGCGACGGGACGGCGTCCCAACAGCGCCGGGCTTGGCCTTGAGGAGCACGGCGTCGAGCTGCTCGAAAATGGCGGCATCAATGTCGATCACCGGATGCGGACCACGCGAGATGGCGTTTACGCCGCAGGCGACGTCACGGGCCGGGATATGTTCGTCTATATGGCGGCTCATGGCGCCAAGATCGCTGCCCTAAATGCGCTCAATGGCGATAACCGCCGCTATGACGATAGCGCCATACCGGAAGTGGTTTTCACGGATCCGCAGGTCGCCAGCGTCGGTTTGACCGAGGCCGAGGCCGAGGCGCGGGGGCTCGACATTGCGACCACCTTGCTTGATCTCGGCAACGTGCCTCGCGCGCTCGCGGCGCGGGATATTCGTGGCCTGATCAAGCTTGTGGCAGAGAAGGAAACCAAACGTTTGCTCGGTGCTCACATCCTTGCGCCCGAAGGCGCGGACTCGATTCAGACCGCGGCGCTGGCAATAAAGCAGGGCCTAACCTATGCAGAACTCGGCGACATGGTGTTTCCCTATCTCACCACCGTAGAAGGCTTGAAACTGGCGGCCCAGACCTTCGGCAAGGATGTCAGCAAGCTTTCATGCTGCGCGGGATAGCCGCGCCAAATGACCCAAGAGCTAGAGCGCGACTGGGTCGGGGATGCCTGGAGCTTTGTTCTGGCCTGGGGACTCCCGGCGGGCGTCCTGATCGCTGGCGTCCTTTTGCCCACTCCTATCCGAACCATTTTTTGGACCGGTGCGCTGCTCTGGGCGGGCGCTGCCTGCCTGATGAACGCCAAGCGCTGTGGGCGCACCCATTGCCGCTTCACTGGCCCATTCTTTCTCGTCATGGCCGTCGTCACGGTGTTCTACGGCACCGGAATTCTGTGGCTCGGGTCCAATGGCTGGTTCGTTCTGGCCCTAGTGATTGGCCTTGGGTTCGCCGCTCTGTGGTGGGGATCGGAGGCGCTTTTCGGTAAGTACTGGCCACACGCCAAATAGGTCGAGCACCGACGGGACGGCGCTCGCCGCCGCCCTGCTATTTCCTCAACTTCTTGCGCAACACTTCGGCGGCCACCTGAACCGGCGACATAACCGGCGAATAGGGGGGTGCATAGGCGAGATCGATCTCCGACATGTCGTCGGCGGTGAGTTTGCCCCACAGGCCGGCCGCGATGGTGTCGATCGCCTTGTCGGCGCCATCCTCGCCCACCGCCTGACAACCAAGCAGGCGGCCGCTCTTCTTGTCGCCAACCATCAGTAGCTCGAGATTGCGGCAGGTCGGCATATAGCGTGCCCGGCTCATCGTCGTGACCTGACAGGTGGCCGGATCGAACCCGGCTTCGCGGGCTTGGGCTTCGTTGAGTCCCGTGGTCACGACAGCCAGATCGAACACCTTGAAGATGGCCGTACCCAACACGCCGGAAAAAGCGGCCTTTCCGCCGGCGATATTCTCACCCGCGACCCTTCCTTGCCGGTTCGCGACGTCGCCGAGCGGAAGCCAGATTGGCTTATCGGAAACGAAGTGGTGCACCTCGGTGCAATCGCCAGCGGCGTAAATGCGCTCGACATTGGTGTGCATGCCGGCATCGGTCGCAATGGCGCCGGTGGCACCGACCTTTACGCCGGCCTGCTTCGCCAAGTCCGTGCTGGGCCGCAAGCCCACCGCCATCAATACCAGGTCGGCCTGTATCTCTTCGCCGGAATCCAGACGCACGCCATTTGATATGAGTTCAGCCACGCCGGTGCCCAGATGCAGCTCGACGCCATGGCCTTCGAGATGGGTCTTTACGATCTCGGCAACGCTGGGTTCGAAATTGGGAAGCAGCCGTGGTGCTAGTTCGGCCAGCGCGATCTGCTTGCCCAGCGCATGAAACGTCTCTGCCATTTCAAGGCCGATATAGCCACCACCGACGATCACGACACGCTGATACTCGCCCGCCATCTGCCGGATCTGATCCATATCCTTGAAGGATCGCAAGGTGACCACCGGAGGCGCGTCATCGGCCACCGGGATTGGCGGCTCGATGGGGTCCGCACCGGTGGCGATCAACAGTTGGTCGAAGGATTCGGACCAGGTCTTGCCGGACTCAAGATTGGTGATGTCGACGGTGCCCCTTTCTGGGTCGACGCCTTCGACTTTGTGCCTGATGCGCACATCGATGCCGTCGCGCTCGAACTGGTCCGGCGTGCGGGCAACCAGCAGTTTGCGTGGAACGTGCTCCTCGTCCGAGAGGTAATAGGGCATACCGCAGGCGGAATAGGAGACTTCCGCGCCCGATTGCAGGACCAGGATGTCGAGGTCCGGATTTCGCCGGCGTGCGGTGGCGGCGGCCTTCGAGCCCGCCGCGGTGCCGCCGATTATGATGACGCGATCACCCAACGTGTTTTCCCCTTAGTTTTCCCGCACGGCGAGCGGTCGGGAGCGCGACCAAAGTTGGCCGCGTCCCCAAGCCTTGGCAGGACCGCTTCTTTAGCCTTGCCCGTGCTTCTCCCAATGACCGGCGAACACGCTTTCCGGCGTGATCTGACGTGGTGTTACTGGCCGAGTGATCCAGGTCAAGTTCATGTAATGACGCACATTCACGTTTTCCGTGGTGATGTTGCCGCCCCAGGTGCCACAGGCGAGCGACAGCGTATAGGGCATGCCGTTGCGCGGGCTGCCGGCCGCCTCGTTCAGGTTCTGGTTCACCACAACGCGCGCGGTCTTGGTGCCGAAAGCAAGGGCGTCCACATGGTCATCGCTGCTGGTGTGGATACCGCAGGTATGGCCCCAGCCTTGATAGCTGGTGATGTCATTCACCAGGTCCACCGCGTTATCGATGCCGCCGCCATACTTGTAGTAGCTCAGCACCACCGACAGTTTCTCACCCGAGAAGGGATGGTCGTGCCCGGTGCCGTCCTCGTCGACCACCAGGAAGCTCTTGCCTTCGGGCAAGTCGATTCCGGCCAACTCGGCCACCGCGGCAGCAGACTTGGCGATCACCGCAATGGCCGGGATGTGACCGCCATCGGGCCACATGGCGGTCTGCAATTTGGCCTTTTCATCTTCCGAGCAGAAGTAGCCGCCTGCCGCCTCGAGTTTGGCGCGCAAATCGTCGTAGATGCTCTCATGGGCAACCACCGAATTGTCCGCCAGGCAGCTTGTCGCATAATCGAAGGTCTTGGCGCGCGCGATCATGGTGGCGGCGTCATCGATGTCGCCGGTCTCGTCGACCACATGCACCGAGTTGCCGACGCCGACGCCATAGGCGGGCGTGCCTGAGCTATAGGCCGCCTTCACCATGCCGGCGCCTCCGGTGGCAACGATCAGATCGGCCTGCTGCATCAGCTCTTGGGTCTTGGCGACCGAAGGCGTGTCGATCACCTGGATCAGGTCGGCGGGCGCCCCAACCGCCTCGCAGCCCTTACGCATGGCCTCGACCACGGCAATGGACGTTCCTTTGGTACGCGGGTGCGGCGCCATGACGATGGCGTTGCGGGCCTTGAGCGCCGAGAGGCCTTTGACGGGGGGCGTCGCATCGGGGCCGGTGGTCGGGATTAGCGCGGCTACCACGCCGACAGGCTTGGCGATCTTCACCAATCCCTTCTCGTCATTGACCTCGACTACGCCGCAGGTCTTGACCGAGGCCATGTCGACCAATGTCCCGAGAATCCGGTTTTCGAATTTGGCGATCTTGTCTTGGACATTGCCGAACCCGCCCTCTTCCACGGCAAGCTGGGCAAGCGCCTCTCGGTCCTTAAAGACATGCCAGCCGACCGAGGTGACCAGGGCGTCGGCTTGCTCCTGGGTATACTCGGCGATCGCTTCCTGGGCGGCCCGCGCCCGGGCCATATAGGCCCCAATTTCGGCCTTTACCTCTTCGGGATCCGGCTTCTTCTTTGCCGGTTGTTGCTCTGCGGTTTGTAGGGACATTTGTTCCACTCCTGATTTTTTGGTTGTTACATCGTTAGGGTTGAGGTTGCCCCCGAATGGGCGGCTTGAACCGAGCCGTCGTGGGTCTCAGTTTGTGACGTGGCGTCTTGTCCGCGGGGAACACCGCCGATACCGTCGTGAAGCCTTATTCTGGCGTCTACGATGGTGAACTCCTTACCGCTCGCAATCAGCGGATTAATGTCGAATTCCTTTGCCCATGGGGCTTGGGCGAACCACTTGGACATCCGCGTCAGAAGGCCAGCCAGCGCGGTCAAATCCACGCCCGGGCCCCCGCGCAGACCTTCGAGAACCGCCCGTGCCTTCAGGTCGTCGAACATACTGATGGCCTCGGCCTGACCGAACGGGGCCAGGCGAAGTGCCACGTCCTCCATGGCCTCGACCCAGACACCGCCGAGCCCAAACATAATGACTGGCCCGAATTGCGGATCGCGGACGCCGCCCACGATCAATTCCAAGCCAGGTTGCGCTTGGGCCTGCACCAGCACCGGTCCGGGCCCCAAACGCGAATCGAAGTCTTGCAAGGCCGCGTCGACGGCGCTCGCATCTCGCAGATTCAAGCGGACCGCATCGGCGTCGCTCTTGTGCACGAGCCCCGCGCGCTCGGCCTTCAGGACTACCGGAAAGCCGATTTTTTTGGCGGCCGCGAGCGCTGCGTCGTTCGATCTGGCGACGTGCCATGGCGTCAATGGCAGCTTGGATTTCTCAAGAATTTCAAAGACTTCTTCGGACTCCAGCCAACCGTCGTTCGCCGAGGTTTTTGGAATGGGGCTGACCTTTGAGATTGTGGGAACGGCATGGGGCTTGAGCGCCATGGCGGCAGCGAGTGTGCGGGCCGCCCGGTCGGTCCAAGGCTCGCAGGGAATGCCCGCCGCCAGCAGCTTCTGCATGTTCTGATCGGCTTCGCGGGGCGCCACCCAGCAAATGTGGACTGGCTTGCGGTTGCCCTGGCGCCTGGCGTGTTTCACTTCCTCGATCACCCGATCGGCCACTTCCGGCATCAGGGCCGAGCGTTGCAGCAGCACCGGCATGACGGCGTCTACTTCATCGCTTGCGAGCATGATGCGGAGCACGCCGCCATACATTTCGGGAAAGCGCGACCAATCGGTGGTGACGTCGACCGGGTTCCGGGCGCTTCCTTGGGCCGGGAGCAGCTTGTCGATCTTGCGCTGCAGAGCGCCCGAGAATTGCGGCACGGTAAGGCCATCCTCCTCCAGCAGATCGGCAAGCTCGACGCCGGTACCGCCGGAATTGGTGATTATCCCGATCCGGTTGCCGTAAAGGCTGGGCTGGCGGTCCAGCGCCGAGGCAGTGTCCAGCAGGGCAAGGCCATCGCGCACCACGCGGATACCGGCCTGTTTCAGGGCCGCCATCGCGATCGCGGTGTCGCCGGCGAGCGCCGCGGTATGGCTCGCAGCGGCTCGCTTGGCGGCTTCGCTGCGTCCGGTCTTCAATACGACAATCGGCTTCTTCGGCGTGATCTCGCGGGCGGCATCGAAAAATGCGCGGCCATCGGAGAAGGACTCGATCAGCATGGCGATCACCCGCGTCTCGTCGTCCTCGCCGAGCACGCGGAGCAGATCGACTTCGTCCACGTCGCTTTTATTGCCGGGCGAGGCGACCTTGGCGAAGCCGACGCCGGCTTCCTTGGAGCGGGTGAAGGCCGCCATGCCATAGGCGCCACTCTGGGTGATCAGCGAAATGCCGCCCGGACTCGGCAGGTCCATTCCGAGTGACGCGTTGAGACCCGCATGGACGTTGATGACGCCGAAGCAATTGGGTCCGATCACGCGGATGCCGGCCTCTGCGGCAATTGCGGAAAACCGGTCCTGCAATGCCCGCCCCTCGTCGCCCGTCTCGGCAAAGCCGCCGGTGATGACGAGGGCCGCGGCCACCTTGGCGGCTGCGCAGTCTTCCATCACGCTTGGGAGGCTCGCGGGCGGAGTTATAACCACCGCGAGATCGATCGAGCCGGGGGCATCCTGAATGCGGGGATAGGCTTGGAGCCCGAAAATCTCGGTCTCCTTGGGATGGATCGGCAAGACTTCGCCCTTGAAGCCAGCCTGTTCACTGGTCAGGTTCTCCATCAACAGGTGGCCGGCCTTGCCCGGCTTGGACGATGCCCCGACAAGCGCCAGGCGCGCCGGGTTGAACAGCGCTCTTGCCCAGGCGCTCACCTGTAGTCTCCCTTGCCCACAAACAGGCTCGGCTCGCCGCCGGTATGCATGAAGATCGCCTCGCCGACGCCTTGGAAATGGCCTTGGGCCAGCAGGTGCAGATAGGCGGCGAAGGTTTTGCCCGTGTAGACGGGATCGAGAAACACGCCTGCCGTGCGCGCGACCATCTCGATTGCCGCGCTGCCGTCTGCGGAAGCGATTCCATATCCCTCGCCAATGAAACCGTCATGGACGGTGATCTCGCTGGGATCGATCTCGAAAGTAATCCCGGCAAGCGCTGCCGCTTCCCGCGCGAAGTTTGCGGCACGGGTGCGGGCCTCCTCGGCCGGACGGCTCACCGTCACGCCCTCGATCCGCCAAGGCGCGCCCAATAGGTGAGAGCCGAGCAGCCAACCGGCGAGCGTCGCGGCCGAACCAACGGCCAGGAAAATGAGGTCCGGCGCGAACCCGGCCTCGCGGCATTGGATCATCAGCTCCTCGACCGCCAGCACGTGACCCACCACGCCGAGCGGGCAGGCGCCGCCTCGCGGGATCGGATAGGGTTTGCGCTCCGCCGCCTGCAGCTTCTCCGCGACACTGGCGATGCCGCTGTCGACGGAATTACGGTCGAGATCGCCGGTGAAATGGACTTCGGCGCCCAGCATCCGGGTCAGCCGGTAATTGCCCTGAACCTCGTCCGGCGGATTGCCCCAATAGACCGCATCCATCGCAAGCCCTGCTTCGCGGGCCGCGGCGGCTGTCGCGCGGACGTGATTGGAGAGCGAGCCCGCGCCCGTCACCAGCGTATCGGCGCTTTTGGCGAGCGCGTCAGCCACAATGAATTCGAGCCCGCGAACTTTGTTGCCACCGAATCCGAACGGAATTAGATCGTCGCGCTTCAGCCAGAGTGAAGGTCCGCCAAACGCCTTGGTGAGGTTCGGTGCCGGCCGCAAAGGCGTCGGGCCGCCGATCAACACGTGCCGGGGAATCGTAGCGAAGGCGCGGAGCGGCGATTCGGTCTGGGTCAACACGGTCATCGCTCCCGCGCCTGAAGCACTTGGTCGACCAAGGCGCTGCACATGCCGGTATGGGCCGCATAATCGAACAGGGCGTCGATCTCTTGCGTCGAGAAATGCTTCATGATCGCGCGGTCTTTCGCGATCGCTTCTTTGAGTGGCGCGCCCTGCTCGGCGGCGCGCATCGCGGTCTCGTAGACCAGCCGGTGGGCGGTTTGCTTGCCCACCCGTTCGGCAAGCGCCAACATCACGGCCTCAGACAGCGTGTAGCCCTTGCTGGCATCCAAATTCGAGCGCATGCGCTCAGGATGGACTTCTAGGCCGCCTATCATTTCTTTCAGTAAATCCAATGACTTGCCAGCAGCCATGGTGAGTTCCGGCACCGCGTGCCACTCGGTCTTCCAGGAGCGTCCATCGCGCTCATGGTCGTGCACCAGACCCTCATTCAAGAGCTGCGCATTGGCCCGCACCACGCGGGCGAGCGATCCCAAATGCTCCGCGATCTCGGGGTTGCGCTTATGGGGCATGGTAATGCTGCCCACGGTGCCCGCCACGAATCCTTCGCTGACTTCGCCGAGCTCGCTGCGCTGAAGATTGTAGACCTCGTGCCCTATCCGGTCGGCGGTTCCCGTCGCCAGCACCAACAGGTTTCCCCATTCGGCGAGAATGTCCCGGCTGACGGTCCAGGAGATGGCAGGTGGCCGCAATCCGAGCCGCTCGCAGAACTCGGCCTGGATTTCCAGCGCCTTCGGCCCAAACGACGACAAGCTGCCGACGCCGCCACAGAGCTGACCTACATCCATGCGCGGTGCGATCTCCGCGAAACGCTGAAGGTGGCGGCGGACCTCGCAGAGCCAGCCCGCGGCCTTGAAGCCGAAGGTGATCGGCAGGCCCTGCTGGCCATGGGTTCGCCCCGGCATCACCGTGTCGCGATGATCTTTGCTCAAGCGAAACAGCGCCGTCTCGATTTCGGCAAGGTCGGCCACCAACAAGCCGCGCGCGGCCTTGAGCGCCCGCATCAGCCAGGTGTCGGTCAGGTCCTGCACCGTGGTGCCGTAATAGAACCACTCGCCGCTCTCGCCGGGCGCGCGGGCCTGCACCGCTTTGATCAGACCCATGGTCGAATGGCCGGTCTCCCGGTAGCCGGCGGCGACCTCAGCCAAAAAGCGGTCATCGACATCCAGCTTGCGGCAAATCGCGGCGATCTTCTTGGCTTCTGCCGCTGGGATCAGGCCGAACTCGGCCTGGACTTCAGCGAGGGTGGCCAGAATTTCGAGCCAGGCCCAGGTTCGCGGCACATCGTCGAAAATCTCGCGCATGGCTTGGCTCGACCAGGCGTCGCCGTAAATCGCAGAATTGAAGGTGAGTGCCGACATTAGGCCGGCCTCGCAAGATTTTCGGCCCGTTCCACCAGCTTCCGCTCGGCGGCCTCGATCTTGCCCCGGCGCTTTCGGGCGGCCCGCCTGTGCCCGCCGACGACTTTCTTCAATTCCCCGGCGGATTCCTTGACCCGCTTGGGCGCGGCCCCGCCTAGGCAGCTGCGGGCTTGAATCGCTCGATTGGGATCCAGCGCATGGGCTATCACCTCTTGGGCCAGTCCAAGGCTGCGGCCCAATTGCTCGATGGCTATCTGGTCAAGATCTTGCGCCTCCGCATCGCCCAAGGACTTTCCTCGCGATTCGAGCTCGCGAACCAGGGCGCCCACGATTTTGTGCGCCTGGCGGAAATCGAGGCCACTCGCCAGCATGATGTGCTCGGCCAAATCGCTTGCGGCCAGAAACTTGCCTTCGACGATTTCGCGGGCGCGCGCCTTGTCGATCTTCAAATCGGCCAGCACCTCTTTCATCAGCTCTGCGGCTTCAGCCGCCTGACGAAGCGCGCCGGGGATTTCGCCATAGGCCGCCATGCGATTGTCCATCTGGCCGCTCGGCGTCCGCATTGCCGCAGCAGTCGCCGCCTGCAGGCCGATCGCTTGATTCGCGATTCCGCGCAAATAACTGAGAGCAAAAGGATTTTTCTTTTGCGGCATGATCTTGCTGGCCCGGCTGTGCCGGTCGCCGAGCCGCACCAAGCCGAATTCCTGGGTGGCGTACACCATCAAATCTTCGCCGAGACGATCCAGGGTGATCAGGATTCCAGCGACCAGGCCAGCTGCCTCAATCGCCAGGTCCGCCTGCCACATGGCATCACGGGTGTTGGCAACCGGGCCGTCGAATCCCATGGCTCGCGCGAGCTTGATCCGGTCTTGAGGGGCGATCGAGCCATTGGCGCTGCCGCCACCGGCGGGCGAAAGGTTGAAGCGCTCGTAAAGCGCGCCCAAGCGGTCCAGATGTCGAGACACGGGATGAGCGAAGCCCAGCAAGTAATGGCCGAATGTGGTGGGCTGCGCCGCCTGCAAATAGGTATAATCGGGAAACAGCGTCGAGCTATGCTTGCTGCCCAGCTCGGCCATCTTGCCCGCCAGGGTGCAGAGCGCATCGTCCAAATCCAACAGATTTGCGCGGACGGCGATGTGATAACCGGTTGTGACCGCTTCGCGCCGGGCGCGGCTAACGCCAAGCCAGCCGGCGGCGCGGGTGTGGGCTTGCAGCCAAGCCTCGCGGTTGGTGTAGATATCCCCTTTCGCCGCCTCCGCCTCGAAGGTCTCGGCGGGTTTGTTCAGGATAAGTAGGGCGTGGAGTAGGTCGCGGGCAGACCCATCGGGAATCACGCCAGCTTCCTGCATAATCAAGGTGTGAGCGAGGTCTGCCAGACCAATTGCCCCGAACAGCTGGCGCTGGTTCTCCAGCTCGTCACTGAATGCCGTTGCCACAAGCTGCTGGGAGGGAGAATCCTCTAGCCGGCCGCCAATCTCGAGAACATTGTCCGAAGCACGCGGCCCCGGCGCGTCAGGCGCGCGCATCGAGGACATCCTCCTCGTCGGCGCCCTCTTTTTTCTTGTTGTCAACGGGCTCGACCTTGGCCGGATCCCACTCGCCGGTCTTGACTGACTGTCTGGCGATCGGCGCGAAGGACTCGAACCGCAGGCCGGATCGTAGGGCTTCGAGCGCCAGACAATCGTTGGGCCCGATATTGCCCAGATTGACGTTGACGCCGAGCCGTTTGATTAGATCGGCTTGCTGCGGCTTGTTGGGTGCCTCCCAAACCAACCATTCGAGCTTGGACCCGACAGTCTTCACGATCTCGTCGAATAGGTCCGAGCGGATGTTGCCGTCTTCGTCATAGATGCCGATGCTGCGGCCCGACTCGCGGCCCTCCACGACCACCCAAGATGCGCCCCATTCCAGATCGAGCAGCGCCTGGTCGGCCATCTCCGCGGCGGAGGGTTGATTTTTCGGGTCCTTGCGGCCAACCTCGGTAATGGCGATCAGGCCGGCATCCCGGGCGCAATCGATCACGCGCCGCCTGCGGTCGCCGCCTAAATCGATGGTACCCTCGGAAATCTCCACCGCCTTGAAGCCCAAATCGCGGGCGCGGCGCATATAGACGCGGCAATGCTCCTGAACGATGGCCGCTTCCAACAGCGTGCCGCCCGGATAGGTCAGTATATTGCACGCGTTCAGGGCTTCGATCTTGCGCGCCAGTACCTTGCCTGGCGTCAGCGCCGAGGTGCCGAAACCGAATTTCCAATGGTCGATGTGGCCACCGGCGAGTTCGAGAAGATCTTCGGTCCAATGCGCACCGGTGCCGGTGTCGATCACCATAGTGACGCCGGTCCGCCGCGGCCGCCGGTAACGCCGGTTTACCGCCTTGTCTAGACCCCAAACGCCCCGCCAGGGGCTCTCAAACAAATTCCACATCTTTGGTCAGTTCTTTCAGTGATTCCTCGACCATGGCCAAATCCGTGCCCCAGGGCACAACGGCGACATTGCCGTCCTGCTCGATGCCGAATTCCAGCAAGCAGCATTTCAGGATTGTGAGCTCATCGCGCTCGCCCGCGATCTTGCGGGGGCACATCTCGACCCGGGGCGGCTCGTCGCCATAGTAATGCCGGTGAAATTGCAGGGACCGTTCGCAGCCGATCAACACCCAGTCTTCGCGCTTGGCCGGACGTTCGTCCAGGAAGTAGACCGGCGCGCCAAGATCATCCAGACCACCGGAACGGCACGGCACCAGATAGGCTTTGGGCTTCACCTGGGCGCACAGGTCCCGCACCTCGATGCGCTCCAATTCCAGCAGAATGGGAGGCAAGTCTGCATAGGAGAGCACGTGCTCGACCAGGTGATAGAGCTTGGGCGGTTCGGGCGGTGCCACCTCCACGACCCGGATAACCAACGGGTCTGGATGGTGGATGAAGTTGATGTGGTCGTAGAGCCCTTCGCAAACCAAGGTTTGGTCTGGCCCCACGCCGAGCCGCTTAGCCAATTTGGCGAGAGCCGAGCGGTTGGCGCAATCGGTATCGGGATCCTTGGCGAAAAAGCAGGTGTCGGGCAGTGCGATCACTTCGACATGTTCGATCGGCGCAAACAGGGACTCGCGGTCGGACGCGTTGATCGAGACCACTGCGCGCTCGTCATTCTTGCCCTCGAGCACGATGAAGTTGGTGCGGCGATAGGCTTCGCGGCCCATGAAGTGCTCGGTGATCGCTTCCTCGGTCAGCTCGCCCTCATGGGGCTGCACGCTGACGCCGCGATAGGGAATCTGAACCACGTTTTTTCGGTCGCGATAGAGCGGCCATTTGGACGCGGGCTTCTTGGTGGGCGCGCTCTTAGCGTCGCTCTTCAACTCATCCCGGGTCAGAATCTTGGTGCTCATTTGGGGCCTTGCCTGTCGAGTTTTCTCCGATTGCCCTATCCGAAATGGCGGGTTCGGTCGGCGGGCTGCAACTCGCGCTCATGAATCTTCATCGGATCGAGATTGCGAATGATTTCGACAATCTCATCGTCTGGCAGCGGCGCGGTCTCCACGTCGTCTGCCACAACCGGCGCGAACTCTGTGTTTTCCATTATATCATCGACGCTGGTGTCGGGATAAAGCGCCTTCAACCGCATGTGGCCGTCGGCATCGAAATCGAACAGGCCAAGATCGGTCACAACGCTATCGGGACCGCCACCTTGATGGCCGAGCTCCTGGGGCCGGCGGCCGTCGCGGGTACGGTGGCCGAGATTGGTGATGAAATCGCATGTCTCGACCAGCCGGTAGCGGCGCTTGCCCTGATCGTTCGGGGGCGACCGGTGGGCCGCGGTCCAGAGCGTCATGGCCTTGACGTCGCAGGAGAGATTGCAACCGCCACCGCCGCCCGGCAGCTTCAGCTTCAGCTCATTAGCGCCGAGCCGGGTGACATTGCAGCTACCCCACTTGTCGATCTGCAAGCCGGAAAGGAACATCCGGTCCATGCGGCCGGCCGCCGCCAGGTCGAACAGTTCCTCGATATCGAGCGAGATCTCGGCACCGCGGTCCATCACCCAGTCATTGGATGTGGGCGCCAGGAAGGGCGGTTTCGGGTTGATGCCATAGGTGGCGCCGGCCACCAGCACCAAATCTGGCGCATGGCTGCGCTTGGCCACGTGCAGCGCGAGCTGCACCAGGGGCGAACCAAAGCCGTGGAAAGCGATGGTGCTGTTCTCGATGGTCCTGGCGATGGCGTAGATCATGGCCTCGCCGAATGAGCAGTCCGAACTCATGCGGGGACACCTCCGTAGAGCTCCACCCAGGCGTCGTCGCCCTGCTTCCAGCTCGCCAGATGCTTGGCGGTCTTCACGCCGCCGATCTTTTCCAAATAAGCGTCGTGATCGGCGCAGTCATAGACGAAGGGATCGAGATATTCGGCCTTGAAGGCTTCGGCACCCTTCTTGGCGGCCGCGTAGTACGCCTTGGTGTGCTCGCGGTCATAGGCATAAAACGGGTAGCACGCGGTGGGATGAGCCCCCATCGGCACTTCGGCCAGCGCCGCTACATAGAAATAGGGAATGTTCGGACCGCCAAGCTCGTGAAGCCGCTCGTTGGGGACGATCTCCTCGACGGAGGCGATCACCTTCTTCGCCGCCTTGGCGAACAGGATGTCGGCGACGGGAGGTCCCTGGATCAGCAGATTGCCGTGCTCGTCGCCATATTGCGCGTGGATGACCGCCACATCCGGTTGGACGGCGGGCACCAACACCAGTTCCTCGCCGGTAAACGGGCAAGTCATGGTCTTGTATTCGGGGTGCATGTCGTAGATCGAGGTGCCGCGGATCGAGCGCACCGGCATGAAGGGCAGCCCCAGAATAGCGGCCCGCAATTGCTGGACCACGGTGTAACAGCAGCTGTCATTGACATCGACATCGCCGGATTCGCAAGCCCGGCGGTAGTTGGGCGCCATGCCAAAGTCCTGCTCGAAGCCCACATAGCTCTCGCTTGATTTCGAGACCGCGCCGCCGCCGCACAGCAGATCGATGTCGATGCCGTGGGCCGAACCGACCACATCGAGATCGCGGGTTCCCCGTCGGAGCAATTCACGGATAACTGCCATCGGTTCGCGCGAGGAGAGCCCGCCGCCGATCGCCGTGACGTCCCCGTCGCTGACATGGCCGGCTAGGTCTTCGAGGCTGGTTCGCTTGTCAGACGCCGTATACACGGGGCCTGGCGTTCGCCCGTTCGCGCCGCCCCCATTGCTCTTCGAAGTGCTCATATCGCTGTCATCCCACCGTCAACGGCGAGATTGGAACCGCTGACGAATTTCGCTTGATCGCTCAGCAGAAAGACCACCGCGTCGGCAATATCGTCCGGCTCGCCAAAGCGGCCGATCGGATATTTCTGCAAGCGCTTGGCCATCATTTCGTCGCTCATGTCGCTGCCCAGAAGGCTCTTGCCCATTTCCGTGCTGGCGACGGTGCCGGGCGATACCGCGTTTACCCGGATTCCCTTGCCCGAATAGTCCGCCGCCATCTGCCGAGTGAGGTTGACGATGGCGCCTTTGGCGGCGCAATAGGCGGACATGGTTGGAATGCCGACCATTCCGGCCACAGAGCCGAAATTCACGATCGCACCGGATCCGCGTTCCAGCATACCTGGTAGAACCGCCCTGGAAGCGAGAAAGGTGCCGGTCACGTTAACGGCCATGATGCGATCCCAGTCGTCGAGTTCCGCTTCGTGCACCGGCCCGAAGCCCGCGATGCCCGCATTGTTGACCAGGCCGTCGATTTGGCCGAAGTCCTGCAGAATCGCATCGATTGCGGCCTGCATGGCCTTTGGATCGGTCACATTGCCTTCATAGCCCTTGGCGTCGCTAAGCTTGGCAGCGGCGGCATCGGCATCAGACTTCTTGAGATCGATGAGGGCCAGCCGCGCACCCTCTTGGTCGCAGGCTTCGGCGGTGGAGAAGCCGATTCCGGCTGCACCGCCCGTCACCACAATGACCTTGCCTTCCAGAAGTTTCGACATTCAATTCCCCCAACATCCTGTGCTGATTTCCATATGTCTCAAAACGGCGATCCGTGTTTCGTCACATCGCGACGTAGCCACCATCCATTGCCAGCGCGGCGCCGTTGAAGTAATGCGCCTCCGGGCCCGCCAGGTAGAACACCGCATCGGCGACATCTTCGGGCCGGCCGATCTCGCGCTGCGGTATGCGGTCCAAAACCGCTTTGCGCATTTCGGGCTGGTCTAAACGCCATTTGGTCATTGGCGTCTCAATCATTCCCGGACAGAGCGCCAGAGCGCGTATGCCGTAGTGTCCGTAATCGGCGGTGATCGACCGCGTCAGCTGAATCACCGCACCCTTTGACGCGACATAAGCGGCGCGCCCGGGAAAAGCGACCATGCCAGCGACCGATGCGATGTTGAGGATGATGCCGCGGCCACGCTCCATCATCTCGGGCAGGACCGCGCGGCATATCAGAAATATCGAGCGGACATTGACCGCCATCACGCGATCGTATTCCTCCATCGGCGTGACGTGAACCACGGTTGCGTCTTGGTTGCCGGTGATGCCCGCATTGTTGACCAGAATATCGATCTGCCCAAACGCCTTACGGCCAGCGGCGACGGTCGCGTCGACGACGTCCTCACTGGTGACATCACCCTGCTGGCATAGCAGCTGCTTGTCGAAGTCTGCCCAGTCCTCCTTGCGCCTCTGCTCAAGCGCCGCGCCATCGAGATCGACAGCGATCACATTGTCGCCCGCCTTCAGAAAGCGGTCGGCAATGCACCATCCATTCCCGGATGCGGCGCCCGTGACATAAACGACTCGGCTCATAGGTCCTCGAGTTGCTCCAAGCCTGCCCGCAAGCGGGAGAGCTGAATGAAATGGGTTGGGTTCAGGAACAGCTCGTCAAAAAAGCCCAGCTCGTCGACGGTGAGGCCCTGCTTCACCATGACGTTGAGGAACTGGAAGCCGTCCTTGGCGCCGCAGCCAACGTGCCAGGCCCCCACCACCTTTCGGCTCTCGCTGGCGATGACGAGCTTTTGGAAGCCGGACATGCGCGGCACCGCGAATGCGTACATCATCATCCGGTCGGAGGCGGGAAGCGCCACATCGAGGCCGTCATCGTTCTCCGGCGGCATCTTGATGATGGTGACCTTGCCGTATTTCTCGCGGGCTTCCTCTTCGCTCATACCGAGCCAAGAGACTTCATAATGGGTGTGCATGAAGTCCGGAAAATCTATCGGGCTGTAACTAATGTCCTCGCCCATGATGTGGCGGGCGGCATAAACGCCGCTCTTGCGGGCCTTGAACATCTCCATCGGTCCGCCGATCACGTCGCCGATGGCATAAACATTCGGCACTGAAGTCTGCAGCTTGTCGTTGACGATGATTGCGCCATCGTTGCGCGTCTTGACGCCGAGCACGTCCACGGCGTGTTGCGAGCGCGGGTTCTCGCCCATGCCCATGAAAACGAAGTCGGTGTCCACCACCTCCTCGCCCTCCGGCGTCTTGATGCGGACGCGGCCCACATTGCCTTCGCCGTCGGACTCGATCTCGGTGACCTCTGAGCCTTCCCAAATCTCGCAGCCCACTTCCTTCATGCGGTCGACGAGATAGCCGTGAGTTTCGCCGTCGCGGATCAGCTTCAGGATCTTGGAGCGCACGACGAAGATCGTGCGCCGGCCGGTCGACTGAAAGAAGCAGCCATACTCGACCGCGGTCTTGCCGCCGCCCACGACAATCACAGTGTTGCCTGGCTCGTAGTCGAGTTCCTCGACCAGGGTCTCGTAGTCGTAGACGCCGTGCAAATCAGCACCTGGAATATTGAGGCTGTAGGGGCTGGCGCCGGGTCCGTAGATGATGTTCTTGGCCTTGAATCGTTGGCCTGCGGCCTCGACGGTGTGATTGTCGATCAGCCGCGCCGGCGTATTCAATATGAACTCCATGCGCAGCTGCTCTTTGCTCTGGAAATTCATGATGCCGTGGGGGCCGTTACGGCCGCGCCGGAACAGGTCGACGATCTCTTTGATATTGGTGACGACGCCATCCATGTTCGGGAACCAGTATTGGCCCGAAAAGGTCCGCGCCAACATCAGTTCGGCCGCGACCTCGGAAAACAGGTGATGGGGTACGCAGGCATTGTGGGGGCAAGATCCGCCCAGGAACGGCCAGCGGTCGACGATCAGCTGGCGGCCGCCCATCGCCCGCATATAGGCCGAGCCAAACCGTCCACCGGCGCCACCGCCGAAAAAGATGGCGTCGAATTCGCGGTCATCGTCGGCATTGATGTTGCAGATGGCCTTGGAGTCCTCAGGATTTTCGAGGCAGTTTTCAATGTATTCGTGCCACTCGTTAATCGTGAGGAATTCTTTGTTGACGTCCCAAAGTACCTGCTTATCCATCTGTTTGACTTCCCATTATCCGATTGTTGGCGGTCGCTATTGTTGGCGTTCCAATTGACGCCGCATCCGGACCCAATTTGGTTTGGGCCCCGGTCCAAGAACGTGCAGGCGACTAGCGCTGTCTCGGCCTACCCGACCCTCCGCAACACAGACATCCAGAGCCATGGCCGCCATCGTCCCAGGGATGGGGCTCGGGCTCTCGGTCGGCTAGGGGTTCGGCGCGCTCACTCTTGCATTGCGAGCAAACCCAGATATCCGGCGGTTTGGTGTAGGCTAGCACCATGCCTTTGAACTCGTGTGAGCAGTCGGGGCATCTGAGGGTATAAACGGGCATTCGTCTTTGATTCCGATCAGCGGATGAAGGTGGTGGAGGGCGGTCGCTCGCCGCCCTCCACGTGATCGTGCGACGTGCCGTTAGGCCGCCTTTTTCTGCTTCAGCTCTTCGCGGACAAGCTTGGTGCCCTCGACCAGGGCATGAAGCTTCTCCTGGCAGATGTAGCGCTGCAACAGGATCAGGCCACAGTCGGTCGTCACGCCCAGGCGATCGGCGGGAATCACTGCCGAAAGCCTGCGGATGCGGTCGGCGACTTCCTCGGCGGTTTCCGTGATCGTGCTCTTGACGTCGATCACGCCCGCCCAGAAGTCGACATTGTCGGGCAACGGGTTGTCCTTGAAGACATCCAGGCCCGAGAGGTCGTCCGAACGCCGGCCGCAACTCTCGAGATTAATGACATCCATTTTGGCCTCATAGGACTTCGGAATCACCGATGCCGTGGCAGTAGGCGCATCTGCGTCGACAGCACGCTTTGTGAGGTCGAAGATCTCACCGGCCTGGGCCGTATCATCCGGGAAATAGGCCGGCGTGCCGCCCCAGTTGCCCCAGCAGATATGGCAGATGATCTTGGCGTTCTTGACACCCTCGATAGCCTTGTTGAAGGCCTCGATCGCCCAATCCTCGTAGAAATAGGGCCAGGTAAACTCATCGAGCTGGATGAAGTCGATGCCGAGCGCGTCGATCTCGAGAAGGTCTTCGTTGATCGCAGCCGCCACCGCAAGGGCGCGATCCCGCGGGTTGGAATAGTGCAAATCGTTGGTGCACTGGGCCAACACTTGGATGCCGGTGTACTGGATCTTGGTCGCCTTGTCGGTGGCCCGCCTCAATGCCTTGGCCTGCTCCACCATGATGGAGCCATAGCGCTTGATCTCTTTTTCAGCCGTTCCAGCGTGCAGACGGCTGTAGATCGGGAAGCCGAGAAAACCACCCTTCAGGTTGTAGCCCAAACGCTTGAGATAATAGTAGACCGCGGCATCGGCATAGTTGTCGCCATGCAGCCGGCCATCAGAAATGATGTCGAGCCCTGCGATCTCCTGATCTCTGGCGATTGCCGCAGTGGCGTCTTCCAACGCTTCACGGTTCATCGAATCCGGCGGTTCCTGGTCGCCGGTAAAGTGGCGGCCCCAGGATGCATCCCACCAGCGGGGATTGGGGTAGTTCCCGACCATGCTGGTCGGGATCATGACGTCTTTGCCTTGGATTTTCATTACTTCCTCCCTTTACTGAAGTGCTTACGCGTTATGTCACCCTTTGATTGGTAGCCAGTTTCCCCGGTTCCCCCCCTTGCAGCAAACCGCACGTCAACGATCGTGCCCATTAGAAAAATGAGCCCGCCTCCGCCGAAGCCGGACCGATCGGTTGACGTGCTTCATAGCGGTTCGAGTTGCGAATCTTGTGCAGGATTGCTATTTCTATTGCAGCTTGCATCTGGAGTAGCCATAGTTGGCCATAGTTGGTCACTTTACACCAACGCTGGGGGTGAGAGTCAAGCGCTTCGGTCCTATGAACGCCATCATATCGGCGAAGCGCATTTGGTTTGCGGGACTCGGCCATTGGTGTTTGGATCAGCGTAGCTGCGGACCTATATTTTTGCCAAGGACAATATGGCGCTACGGGCCATAAGATTTTCGGCTAGAGACGACGAGTAGACCAAACCATGGACAAGACAAAGGGATTGCTGACCCTCGAAGAGGCCGCCCGGTATCTGGGCGTCAGTAAAACCTCCTTGCGCCGCTGGACCAATGAGGGCCGGCTGGATTGTCATCGCATCGGGGTGCGGCGCGAGCGGCGCTTCGACATCCATATGCTGAACGATTTTCTGACACGGGGCGACGCGGGCCCGTCGACGGCACCGGACGCCGGGACGCCGGTGGTTGATCAGCTCGGCGAATACGCCCGGATGGGTGCCCAACGCCATGTCTGCCTGTTCTACCGCGACGCCGAAGAACAATGGAAACTGTTCCGGCCCTACCTCCTTGACCATATCCAAGGTGGTCATCCGACGGTCTATATCTGCGATTCCACCAGCGAGGCGGACTTTTTGGAACGCCTCCGGGCCGAAGGGGTGGATGATCGGGAAGCACTCAAGAGCGGCCTGCTGAGGCTCTACTCATCGCGGGACACCTATCTCAAGACCAAAACATTCAGCGCGGATCTGATGCTGGAGACCATGCGCAATTTCGCGCAGGAACTGATTTCCGAGGGCAGCGAGCGGCAGCTCCTGGTCGGCGAAATGAGCTGGTTCTTTACCGAGTCTCCTGGTGTCGCGGAGATTCACGACTATGAGAGCCGGCTGAACGATTTGCTTAGCGAAATGCCCAGCGTCACGATCGTTTGCCATTACGACACGTCGCGATTCAGCGCTCAGGACGCGCTTCAGGCGTGCTGCTCGCATCCCGTGGTGCAATTGGGGTCGCGCTTGCTGCCGGGCTTTTATTCGGATTCACAGCCCGCGGTCTAGCCCGGTAAAGGGCGGGTTTTCGCCCCACCGGACATCGGGTGTCCCGCTTGATTCAGGTGCCCGCCACCCCATATTTAGGCCAGGTTTAGATCCAGCGCCAATGCCGGGCTGGAAGGCGGTCGACGGTGCCTCTCGAGGGTCGTGGCCGGCAAACCGGACATATTGAAGTCGCTTGAAAAGGGCTAGATACGATGTCCCGGAGCTCACTCCTGAGTAGTCCCCTGCTGTTGGGGTTCGATCAGATCGAGCAGTTGCTCGATCGGGTCGCCAAGGCATCGGGCGATGGCTATCCTCCCTATAATATCGAGCAGCTTCCCGCGGGAGAGAATAGGGGCGACGTCCTGCGCATTACGCTGGCGGTCGCCGGATTCCGCAGGGATCAGCTCGATGTGACCGTCGAAGATAACCAGCTCACGATTTGCGGAAAGCAGGAGGACGACAAATCGCGTACCTACCTGCATCGCGGCATTGCCGCCCGCCAGTTCCAGCGCAGTTTTGTGCTTGCCGACGGAATTGAAGTGCGCTCAGCCGATCTCAGCAATGGCCTGCTTTCGATCGACTTGATGCGTCCGGAGCCCGAGCGGTTGGTTCACAAGGTCGAGATCAAGCAGAGCGAATAGGGCTGCCGGCGCCCATATCAAAGGCGAGCCTGCGGCCGAACCGGTATCGACGAACGGTTCCCGGCGTTGCGCCTGGAGCCGGCGGACGGTGAGACGAAGCCAATTGGAGGTAGAGCGTATGACTGATCAGGAAAAACGGACCGAAGACACAGAGTCCACTATGAGTTCGATGGAGTTTGCAATGCTGGGCGGTGGCCAGCTTGCCTATATCCGGCAACTCGATGCGAACGAAGCCGGGCGCTTGTTTCCGGCCTTGAAGGGGTTGCCGAAGGGCATAGATCTCTATGCGTTGGTGGCTGCCGACGGCACGCCGTTGACACTTACCGATAGCTTCGATGCCGCGTTTGCCGACGCCATCGAGCACGATTTGGAGCCCGTGAGCGTCCATTGATGCGGCTCGTGATTGATTGGAGATTCTCGCCCCCCGCCGGTTGCCGGCGGGCGCCCGCTCATGCCGCGTGCGACGTCGCGGTTTCCGTCAGGACCGCATAGAGCGCGGAAACGTCTTTCGAAGCCCTCAACTTGTCGATTGCTTTGTCTTCGCGGAGCAGCCGCGAAATCCTGGCCAGTGCCTTGAGATGGTCGGCGCCGGCGCCTTCGGGCGCCAGCAGTAGAAAGATCAAATCGACCGGTTGATCGTCCATCGCCTCGAATTCAATCGGCTCGTTCAAGCGGGCAAACAGTCCCGTCATTTCATTTAGCGCAGCCAACTTGCCATGGGGGATCGCCACGCCTTCGCCTACGGCCGTTGAGCCCAACCGCTCGCGTTGCAGCAGCGTGTCGAAGATGTCGCGCTCGGACAGACCTGTGAGGGTGGCGGCGTGGCGCGAGAGCTCCTGAAGCACCTGCTTTTTGCTCTTCGCCTTCAGCGCACCGATCACGCCTTCAGGTCTAATGAGATCGCCTAGATCCATGGCACTCGAAGATCCTCACCATAACCCCGCGGCCATCCGGCCGGATGAGGGGACAAGTTTTACGCGATTGACTTAAGACGCTGGCGCTAATGACTCGACGCAATGGGCCGATCCGGCAGGATCGAACCGATCTGCCCAATCATTGGCCCATTGACGAATGATGCCGCCTTGCCAGTAACCGGCGGATCGAAATACGAAGCCTGACTTAGGTGATAGGCCCATTCCCATGACTGCATCGTCGAGAGATCCAGTTATTCGGTAAGCCGCAACGTCACTATAATACCCGAATCTGCAATGGGGCGGACCGTTGGCCGCATCAGCCGCGGGCCATGTGAGTCTATGGAATTGCCGGGTATTGCCGTTGTCCACGCCCCTTGTCCGAACCCACCGAAACGTTGTGGTCCAGATTTGGCGGGCGACCCTAGACCTCGGGGGAAACCCTGTCAAACGCAAAGCAAGCGGCTTGAACAAGCGGTAGACAGGCCAAGCACGGGGGCAGAACAGATCGGCTTTCGCGCATGGCAATCACGACCCTATCTCCCACCCGTGACCAGCCGCGAAAGCCCTAGTTGCGGGCCGCTCGGGCGGCCATTCTCTTGTCGCGGCGGCGCTGCACGCTCGACGGTATCCGCATTGCCTCCCGGTATTTTGCAACCGTTCGGCGCGCGATATCCACGCCGTCATAGCGAAGCAACTCGACGATCTTGTCGTCGGACAAGATCTTTTCCAGGGCCTCATTATCTATCAGCTCTCTAATGCGGTGACGCACCGCCTCGGAGGAATGGGCGTCTCCCGCTCCAGCGGCTGCGATCGCGGAGCTGAAGAAATATTTCAACTCAAAGATGCCGCGGCTGGTGGCCATGTATTTGTTGGAGGTCACCCGGCTTACGGTGGATTCGTGCATAGCGATGGCGTCGGCCACGGTCTTGAGATTCAGCGGTTTGAGATGCTGCACGCCATAGCTGAAGAAAGCGTCTTGCTGGCGCACGATTTCCTTCGCCACCTTGAGAATGGTGCGGGCGCGCTGGTCCAGGCTCTTCACCAGCCAGTTGGCGGTTTGCAGGCAGTCCTGCAGATAGCTCTTGTCCTTATCGTTCGCCGCCGTCTTGCTTACGGTCGCGTAGTATGACCTGTTCACCAGTAGCTTCGGCAAGGTGTCGCTATTGAGTTCCACATGCCAGCTTCCGTCCGGGCGCTGACGGACGAAGACATCCGGGACGACAGCCTGAACCGTCGTCTTGCCGAACCGCAATCCGGGTTTCGGATTAAGGGTCTTCACCTCGGCGATCATTTCGAGAAGGTCCTCGTTGTCCGCGCCGCAAAGCCGTTTTAGGGCGGCATGGTCATGGGCGGCAAGCAGGTCGAGGTTGTCAATCAGGGCGGCGATGGAGGGGTCGTAACGATTCTGGTCCTTCAGCTGGAGCGCCAGGCATTCACCCAAGTCGCGCGCAAAGACGCCGACTGGATCAAATGTCTGCAGAACGGCAAGGGTCGCCTCGATCAGCGGTATTGGCGCGCCGAGTCGGTTGGAAAGGCCGTCAAGATCGCCGCGCAGATAACCCGCTTCATCCACCATATCGATCAGATGTTGGCCGATTAGCCGCTGGGCCGGTTCGGCCAGCCCCAACTGTAGCTGTTGGGTGAGGTGGTCCTGGAGCGAGACTTCCTCCGCCACATAGGCCTCCAGGTTCATGGCGCCATTGCCGCTGGCGGGCGCCTTATTCGGAAGCGATGCCCATCCGCCGATATCGGAGTATTGCGGGCCTTGGGCTTCAGTATCTGGAAAGACGTTTTCCAAGTCGGCGTCGAGCGTGCCCGATGGATCGCTTGGAGTCGCATCGCCTGCGAGATCAAGCCATTCCTCGTCGGCTGCGGTTTCTTCCGAGGACTCGGGCGCCTCGGCGGCACTGGCCTCCGCCGTTTCTGGCTCGGACCGAGCCGCACTATCGTCGTGTTCCAAAAGCGGATTGCGCTCGAGCTCGCCGTCGACAAAAACGTTGAGCTCGAGGTTCGAGAGCTGCAGCAGCTTGATCGCCTGCTGCAGTTGCGGCGTCATCACCAGATTCTGCGATTGTTTGAGCTCGAGTTTTGCCGAAAGCGTCATGTTCTTGTTTCCGGGACCCGAGACCGTCTAGCCATTGTCAGAGGGAGAATTTGTCGCCCAGATAGACGCGCCTGACGTCCTCATTGGCGATGATTTCATCGGGGCTGCCTTCGGTCAGAACTTCACCGTCGTGAATGATATAGGCCCGGTCGATCAGTTCCAGTGTCTCGCGCACATTGTGATCGGTGATCAGCACCCCGATGCCCCGATCGGTCAGATGCAGCACCAGCGAGCGAATGTCGCCTATGGCGATCGGATCGATGCCCGCGAAGGGCTCGTCGAGCAACATATAAGAGGGCTCGGTGGCCAGTGCGCGGGCAATCTCGACCCGGCGCCGCTCGCCGCCGGAGAGCGCAATCGACGGCGACTTGCGCAGCCGTTCGATGTTGAACTCACCGAGCAGCGCGTCCAGCTTTCGATCCCGCTCCTGCTTGCTGGGCTCGACAATTTCGAGCACGGCACGGATGTTCTCCTCCACAGTGAGGCCCCTGAAGATCGAGGCCTCCTGCGGCAGGTACCCGATGCCCAGCCGCGAACGGCGATACATCGGCAACGAAGTGACCTCAACTCCATCTATCTCGATGCGGCCCTTGTCGACGGGTATCAGCCCGGTAATCATATAGAAGACGGTGGTTTTCCCGGCGCCATTGGGCCCCAGCAGGCCTACCGCCTCGCCCCGGGCTACCGAAAGGCTCACGCCGCGGACCACTGGACGCTTCTTGAAACTCTTGAACAGGGACTCGACGGTGAGCTGGCCAACTGCTGCTTCGGGCTGAGCCGCCTGCTCGGACAGCCGCTCATCAACCACCGGCTCGTCGTCCGCGGGAACGGACGCGCCGATCTGTGATCCGGGAATTGGCAACAGCTTGCTCACGAAGCCTTCAAACCCCAGTTGAAGCGCCGGCCGGTTAAGATTCGATGAAATGCGGTGCTCTATTGAGCGGGGGAGGATGCGCTGGGGTCTTCCGCCGGTTGAGGTGTTTCGGTACCTAGTTCGCTCTGGACAGCGGCGGCACCCTTGTTCACGGCGTCGCCAAGCTGCTTGGGCTTAAAGATTCCTCGAACACGCTTGGTAGCGGTCAGCTGACCCTCATTTTCGAACCGGCTGCGACCTGTCTTCAAATCGATTACGAGCCGATCACCCTTTATCACATTTTCGCCCTGCGATAACACAACATTCCCGCCGATGGTCATGACTTGTTCGACCACCTGAAAGTCCGCCCAATCGCTGGTGGCGGTCTGGTTCTTGTCCGTGGTGATCAAGACCTTTCCGGTGGCTTTGATGCGCGTGATGTTGGCATTGGAGCCGGAGAGGCCCTGGTTGCCGGTGTAGTTCACACTCAGCTCCCGGGTCCGCAGCGTCATGCCCCCTTGCTTGGCCATCACATTGCCGCTGAAGATCGCCCGTTTCTCGCCGTCCAGAACCTCGAGCTTATCGGCCTCGATATCGATCGGCTGATCGGACTTCGCCGTGAGGCCGGCAAGCTTTTCGCTCATGCTCTGGGCCTGGAGCGTGGACGCCCCCAAGGTCAAGGCGAGCGCGAGCAGCACCACGCCTGCGAGAGCCCTAACGACATGGCTATGGCGGGACCGGTTCATTGCGCCTCCGCTTGGTCTTGGCTTTCGTTCTTCTTGCCCTTCGGCACTTTAACGATGTGGAGACGAACATTTCCGTCGAACATAATTCTCTTTTCGGCAGCTGAAATTTCTAACCGGTCGGCGGTCAGAGTGCCGTCGGCAGTCTCGACTTCGACCGGATCCTTGGAACTGATGTGCTGGGCCTTCATGTCAATGATGGCGCGCTCGACTCTAGCGCTGGCACCCGAACTCGATGTCACATCGATCCCGCCAAGCAGTTCGAGCTGCTCCATCTTGGTGCGAAATGTACCCTTCGGCGCGGTCAGCCTGGACCAGCCATCTTCGGGCTGGGTGAGTTCGGCGCTCACCTTGTGGAGATAAAGCGTGGTCAAGTCGGAGGTGTCCTGCTCGGCGTAATCGGCCGTCAAAATGTAAGCACCATTCTTGTCCGTCACGCCCTCGAGCTTGGGATTGATCATCCTCAAGCTGTCCCGATTGATTTCGATGTCGCCTACGCTGGCCTGCATATTGCCCAATGAGATGGTGAGATTTGACGAGGTGAAATAGAGCCCAAGCACCGCTATGGCACCGATCGGCAGCGCGATCCGCATAGCCTTGACGAAGCGGCTGTGCCGGCGCGCCTTGGCCACCGCCCCATCCCTGTCGGGCGCGACAGCATCGACCTTGGACCGCCGGGGTTTCCGGGGCAGCCGCTCATTGGCCTGATAGTTCATGGGCGGGTTGTTGCCTTTATATCGCCGGGTGTCCTTGCCCGGTGGTATCAGCCCGCCCACTATCGGAACTAAATTTGCTCAGATTGCGACGGGCGGGCGTGTCCGAGAGCGGCCAATCGACCGCCTGCTCAATGGCTGAAGATATCCTGCTCGGCCCAACCCATCAAATCGAGCCGCGCCCTGGAGGGTAGGAAATCGAAGCAGGCCTGGGCCAAATCGGTCCGTCCCTCACGCTCAAGCAGCGCATCGAGCGCGGCCTTGAGTTGATGGAGATAGAGCACGTCGGAGGCCGCGTAAGCGAGCTGCTCATCGCTCAGCTTTTCGGCGCCCCAATCCGATGATTGCTGTTGCTTGGAAAGCTCAACGCCGAGCAGCTCCTTGCAAAGGTCCTTGAGACCGTGCCGGTCGGTGAAGGTGCGGGTGAGCCGCGAGGCGATCTTTGTGCAGTAGACCGGCTGGGGCATGACGCCCAGATAGTGAGAGAGCACCGCGAGGTCGAAGCGGGCATAGTGGAATATCTTTAATACCTTGGGATCGACCAATAGGCGCCGCAATTCCGCAGCGTCGTAGGAGTCGTCGCTAAACTGCACCAGATGGGCGGTGCCGTCGCCCGCCGAAAGTTGCGCGAGGCAGAGCCGGTCCCGCAAAGGATTCAGGCCCAGGGTTTCGGTATCGATAGCAACAGAGCTGCCGAATGAAAGTTTGGCGGGAAGATCGCCCTTGTGCAGTTCCACGGTCATTGGCCACTCTTCGCTCAGGGGAAACGCATGAGGTCGATCAGCAGGTCGGCCCTGGGCTGAAGCGGGCTCGCTAAGTCTTGGTGCCCAGGAGAAGACTCGAACTTCCACGGCCTTGCGGCCACTGGCACCTGAAGCCAGCGCGTCTACCAATTCCGCCACCTGGGCGACCGGCTACTGAGTTAAGACCGCATGCAACCCTTGTCAATTGGCTCGGGCGCGGCTTCACAGCGCGGTGTGGGCTGTGTATTGGTCATGCCCGCCGGCTTGGCTCGACTGCGCTTGTCGCGCTGTGGGTGGGGCCGAGGAGGGGGATATGCCCGTTGATTTGAACAGCTCCACGCTGATCACGATTTACGGCGGTTCGGGCTTTATAGGCCGCCATGTGGTCCGGGCGCTTGCAAAGACCGGCTGCCGAATGCGGATCGCCGTGCGCAGACCGGACTTGACCGGCTACCTGCAGCCGATGGGCGGGGTAGGCCAAATCAATGCCGTTCAGACCAATCTGCGGGACATGGATTCGGTGCGCCGCGCCGCACAGGGTGCCGACGCGGTAGTAAATCTGGTCGGCATATTGTTTCAGCGCGGCAAGCAGAAATTCACCGTACTTCAGGCTGAAGGCGCAGCCCGGGTCGCGGAGGTCGCGGCTGAAATCGGGGCAGGCTCGATGGTTCATCTCTCGGCGATCGGCGCCGACCCAACCTCCAAGTCGCTCTATGCCCGCTCGAAGGCCGCCGGTGAAGACGCCGTCATGAAAGCCTTTCCTGAGGCGGTGGTGTTGCGGCCCTCGATCGTATTCGGGCCCGAGGATGATTTCTTCAACCGATTCGGCGCCATGGCCCGGATTTCGCCGTTTCTTCCCCTGATCGGCGGCGGCGAGACGCGATTTCAGCCTGTGTATGTAGGTGACGTGGCCAAGGCGGTGGTGGCGGCGCTGGAGGGCGAAGCAAAACCGGGCACGACCTACGAACTGGGCGGGCCGGAAATCTTGAGCTTCAAGGAATTGATGCAATTTGTGCTGGAGACGACCCAGCGCAACCGTCTGTTGCTGCCGCTTCCCGTGTGGCTCGCCAAGGTCCAAGCGGTGCTGTTTTCGATCCTACCCAAGCCGCCGATCACACTCGATCAGATTTACCTGTTGGATCGGGACAATGTCGTAGGCGAGGCAGCGATCGCCCAGCAGCGAACACTGACCGCTTTGGGAATCAAACCCGTGGCCATCGAAACCGCGGTGCCGAGCTATTTGGAGCGGTTTCGGCCCAAGGGGCAGTTCTCGAAGCGCTTCGCCTGAGGCCGCCAGGGCCCATTAGGCATAGGCGAGCACCAGCAAGAATCCGCCCAGGATGAAGCGGTAGATCACGAATGGCAGCAGGGTTATGCGCCGCAGCAGCGCCATTAGAAATGCGATCGAGGCGAGCGCAGAGAGAAAGGTGAAGGCGGCGGCCAACAGCGCATCGGAACTAAGCGCGCCTTGGGCGCCCCCGCTATCGTCCAGCGCGGTCAATAGGCCGGCGCCGGCGATCGCGGGAATGCCAAGCAGAAACGAAAACCGCGCCGCTTCAGCCCGGCTGAATCCCAGGAACCGCGCCGCGCTGATGGTTATGCCGGACCGGCTGGTGCCGGGGATTAGGGCCAATGCCTGCGCCAAGCCGATACTGACGGCCGAAACCAGAGTCATGCCCTTCATCTGCCTGAGGCTTGAGCCAACCCGGTCGGCCACAAGCATTACAAGCCCGTAGATGATGGCATTCCAAGCGATCAGCTTGATGCCGCGGAATTCGTCCACCATCCCGGTCGCTTTAAGGACCAAGCCGAAAATCACTGCCGGGATCGTCGCTAACAGAATATAGGCCGCGAGCTTGGACCGGTCGGTCCATTTGAGCCGGAGTAGTTCGAACCCGCCCGCGATCAGCTGCAGCACGTCGCGCCAGAAATAGACCAGAATCGCGAATAACGATCCCACATGCACCATGATGTCGGTGGCCAGACCCTGATCCTTCCAGCCGGTCAGCGCCGGCACCAGAATCAAGTGACCGGATGAAGAAATTGGCAAGAATTCCGTGACACCTTGGACAATCGCCAGGACCACGATCTGTTCGATCGACATGCATTTCTCCTGCAGGCCCTGCGGCTTGTCGGGCGCGTGGTGTGGTTCTATACCGAACAGATGCTGCTCTGTGAAAGCATCAAAGTGAGCCGTTGATAGATAAGGCTTTCGAGCGATGCGAACACTGATCCATTATCCCCTATGCCCGTTTTCACGTTCCGTAAGGTTAGCGCTTGCCGAATGCGGCATCAGCGTCGAGCTGGAGCAGCAAACTCCATGGGACTGGCGCGCGGAGTTTCTTGAGCTCAATCCCGCGGGCAGCCTTCCGGTCTTTCAGGATGAGGGTGGTCTGGCGGTGAGCGGCGCCTACGCAATCTCGGAATATCTCTCCGACTGCGGCGCCGATGCCGAGGCGACGAGCACTGCGTTTGTGTTCTTTCCTGGCGACGAAGGCGCCCGCGCCGAAGTCCGGCGGTTGATCGATTGGTTTCACCTTAAGCTTAACGCCGAGGTGACCTCTTACTTGCTGGAGGAGAAGGTGAACCGCCGGTTCGATCCGCAAATGGTCGGCGCACCCGACATGGAGGTCGTGCGGGCGGGACGCGCCAATCTGCGCTACCATTTGGGCTATATCGGACATTTGGCGGATGAGCGGAATTGGCTGGCGGGCGACGAATTGAGCTTTGCCGATTTGGCGGCGGCGGCACATCTCTCATGTGTCGATTATCTGGGCGACGTGCCCTGGGACGAGAACGCGTCCGCCAAGGATTGGTATGCCAGGATCAAGTCCAGGCCATCCTTTCGGACCTTGCTCGATGACAAGGTGATCGGCCTGACGCCACCGGAGATTTATGCCGATCCGGACTTCTAGCGAGCACCTGACGCGATGACGAATCTGAAAAGCCGGACCCGTGCGCAAGCGCTGGAGGCCGGATTCGACGAGGTGCGCTTCACGTTGCCGACCGCCATTCCTGCGGCAGCGGGCCGTCTCGAGGATTTTTTGGAGGCCAGGCGCCACGGCGATATGGACTGGATGGCGGATGCCGCCCCGCGCCGCCGTGACCCCGCCACGCTATGGCCGGAAGCCAAAAGCGTCGTGGTGCTGGGTTTGAATTACGGCCAGCCAGGCGATCCGCTGATGCTGTTGAATGAGCCGCGTCGTGGCGCAATCTCGATCTATGCGAGGGGCGGCGACTATCATGAGATTATCAAGAAGAAGCTGAAGCAGGTTGCGGGTTGGCTGCACCGCGAATCCGGCGCCGACGTGAAGGTGTTTGTCGATACCGCGCCGGTAATGGAGAAACCGCTGGGCGAGGCCTCGGGGCTCGGCTGGCAGGGTAAGCACACAAATCTGGTTTCCCGCCAATTCGGTTCGTGGCTATTTCTGGGAAGCATTTTCACCACGGTCGAGTTTGCGCCGGATGCCGCTGAGGCCGACCACTGCGGCGAATGCCGGCGCTGTCTCGACATCTGCCCCACGGATGCGTTTCCCAAGCCCTATCAGCTCGACGCACGGCGTTGCATCTCCTACCTCACCATCGAGCACAAGGGTCATATCGACCGCGAGTTCCGCGTGGCCATGGGTAACCGGATTTTCGGCTGCGACGATTGCCTCGCCGTGTGCCCTTGGAACAAGTTTGCTGCCCAAGCACGGGAGGCGCGCTTCGCCGCGCGGGCGGAAACCGACGGTCCCGAATTGGCGGATTTGCTCGGCCTCGACGACGCTGATTTCCGGGCCCGCTTTCGCGGCACGCCGATCAAGCGCACCGGACGGGACAGATTCATACGAAACGTGCTGATCGCGGCCGGGAATTCGGGCGATGCCACCCTGGTGCCTCTGGTTGAGCGCCTGCTGGGCGATGCCTCGCCTCTAGTGCGCGCTATGGCGGTATGGGCAAGCACGAGGCTGCTTGATGAAGCTGCCTTCGCAAAACTGCGCGAGCGCCGTGAGAGGAATGAGTGCGATCCCGCGGTCAAAGCGGAGTGGCGCGGGGAGGACGGAATTTGAGCACGCTGTTTTGTTTCGGGCTGGGCTATACGGCGCGGACTCTGGCGGCGCGACTGATTGAGCAAGGCTGGCGCGTGGCCGGCACGGCGCGCTCCGAGAAGAACCTGCAAAGCATCCGTGAATTCGGAGCGGAGGCCGTGCTGTTCGACGGCAGCCGCCCGGGTCCCGGCGTCGCCGATCAACTCCGGCAATCGAGCCATGTCTTGGTCTCGATACCGCCCGGCGAAGAGGGCGACGCCGCATTGCGGCACCACGCCGGCGATCTGGCTGAGGCTCCGGAAATAGAATGGATCGGTTACCTTTCCACTGTTGGCGTCTATGGCGACCACCAGGGCGGTTGGGTGGATGAGACAAGCGCGCCGATGCCGAAAGGTCCGCGCTCCCAACGCCGGCTTGAGGCCGAGCGCGCCTGGATGGCGCTCGGTGAGAACGCGGGAAAGCCGGTGCAGATCTTTCGGCTTCCCGGCATTTACGGGCCTGGCCGCAATGCGCTTACGAGTCTCAAAGCGGGCAGGTCCCGGCGGATCGTAAAACCGGGCCAGGTCTTTAACCGGGCGCATGTGGCGGACATCGCGAGCGTGCTGGAGGCGTCGATCCGCCGACCACGCGCGGGCGCGGTCTACAACGTCGCCGACGATGAACCGGCGCCGCCCCAGGATGTCGTTGCTTACGCTGCCGAATTGCTGGGCGTGGAGCCGCCGCCCGAAATTGCCTTCGAGGACGCCGAATTGAGCGCCATGGGCCGGAGCTTTTATGGCGAATGCAAGCGGGTGAGAAACGGGTTGATCAAGTCTGAGCTCGGCGTCGAGCTGCGCTATCCCACCTATCGCGAGGGGCTGCGGGCGCTCGCGGCGGAGCTTGCCGATTAAACCGCGCCCTTGCGTGCCTGTTCCCAAAGCGCCTCTACCTCGCGGATCATCAGGTCCAGATCCTGGGGACGAGAGAGGCGGTGTTCACCATCCTTCACCAAAGTCAGCGCGACGTCGTCGGAGCTGAGCAGATCCACCAAGGCCAGCGCGTGCTGCCAGGGCACATCGGGATCGCGCTGGCCTTGAATGATACGCACCGGGCAGCCCGGATCGAAACCGGTTGGATCGAGCAGGTGATTGCGGCCTTCTTCGATCAACGCCTTGGTAATGGCGTAGGGGTCGTCGCCATAGTCCGAGGGCCAATGATAGACGCCGCTCCGTTCGATGGTCTCGCGCGCCTCGTCGGAGAATCTTTCCCAAATCAGGTCCTGGGTCATGTTCCAGGCTGGCGCAATCAGAACGGCGCCGCAGACATGGTTGGCGATCTTGCGGCCCTGATCCCGCATGGATTGAAGGAGCATCAGCGCAATCCAACCGCCCATGCTGGAGCCGATCAGGATTTGGGGACCCAAGGCTGCGCGGTCCAGAACGGCGAGCGCATCCTCCAGCCAGCGTCCCATGGTGCCGTCTTTGAAGTCCCCGTCGGACTGGCCGTGGCCCGAATAATCGAAGCGCAAGAAAGGGCGGCCAGTCTTCAGCGCCCAGTCCGCCAGATAGCTCGCCTTGGTGCTGACCATGTCGGATTTGAGGCCGGGCAGCCAGACTAGGCCCGGCACCATATGCGGCGCGCCGGGGCTGGAAATATATGCAATACGCCGCTTACTTGACCCTTCGCCTACGTTAAGGAATTGCGGTTGCGCGTCAGTCATCTTAATTGAAGCCTCGCCATTGCCTCACCGATTGCCTGCGCGACATATAGTTTGCAATCCGGCAAGGCATTATCCCTCGGAGAAGCCGTTTGGCGGCCACCATAGTCCAAATTATCCCACGACTCGACACGGGCGGTGCCGAGATGGCGACGCTTGAGATCACCGCCGCGCTCGCGCAGGCCGGCGCCAGGGCGATCGTGCTCTCCGAGGGCGGCAGAATGACGGAGGCCGTGCAGGAGGCGGGCGGCGAATGGGTGCCGTTTCCCGCCGCCACCAGGAACCCGGTGCGGATTTTTGGGAATGTCGGGCATCTGACCCGGTTTCTCGCCGAGAACGGCGCCGACCTGATTCACGCCAGAAGCCGGGCACCTGCCTGGAGCGCGATTGCCGCGGCGCGCAGAACGCGCATTCCTATCGTCACCACCTACCATGGCGCCTACAGCGGCGGTTCGCGGCTAAAGAACACCTATAACGCCGTCATGGCACAGGGCGACAGGGTGATCGCCAATTCGCGCTATACGGCCGATCTGATCCGCAGGCGCCACGGCACCGGAGAGAACCGGCTGCGCATCATTCATCGCGGCGTGGATCTCAAGACTTTCGACGCGGCCAAGGTCAGGGCCGGCCGGGTGGCGAAGCTGAAGCAGAGTTGGGGCGTGAAGGAAGGCGACAAAATCGTATTGCATGCAGCGCGGCTCACCGGCTGGAAGGGTCATCGCGTCGTGATCGAAGCGGCGCAGCAACTTCGCGGGCAAGGCGGTTTGGAACGTGTGGCAATAATCCTGGCGGGCGATGCCCAGGGACGCGAAGACTATCGCAGAGAGCTTGAGGCCCAGATCGCCGCTGGTGGCCTGGAGGGCGTCGTCCGACTTGCTGGCCATTGCGATGACATGCCGGCGGCTTTCGCTGCTGCCCACGTAGCGCTCGTCGCATCGACGGAACCGGAAGCCTTCGGGCGTGCTGCGATCGAGGCCCAGGCCATGGGCTGCCCGGTGATCGCTGCCGAGCTGGGTGCCGTGCCGGAAACGGTATTGGCGCCACCCGCCGTCAAACCGGGCGCGGCGACGGGTTGGCTGGTGGCCCCAGGCGAGCCGATCCAACTTGCTGACGCGCTAGCAGGGTGCCTGGGGCTCAGCGCCAGCAAACGACGCGAAATCGGCCGCCGTGCACGCGCCCATGTTGCGGAGAGCTTTTCCCTTGAAGCGATGCGGTCTGGCACCCTTGAGGTCTATCGGGAACTCCTGGGCGACAGGCTCGGGGCATCACGGCCCGCAGGCGCCCGGGCGAAAAAGAGTGGGTGACGGCCCGTTCATTCTGGTTGACTCGGGCGCGCATCTTCTCAATCCTGTATTCGATGTTCGCCCGCTAAGCGACGGTCGTAGTCGAGAGCGTTGGGGAGCGTTTGTGTTGAAATAGAAGGGAGACAGTCACATCGGACGTCGACCGATTCGGGCAGCGGCAATGCCCACACGAGAGGGACCTCGGTCGAATGAAGACATCGAGGCCACCGAAGTTCAGCTGATAACAGAAACCGGTGACAATCTAGGGGTGGTTAGCTTCGAGGATGCGATGGCGCGTGCCCAAGAGGTCGCCCTCGATCTCGTCGAGATCTCGCCCAACGCCGAGCCGCCTGTATGCAAGATCCTCGATCTTGGCAAATACAAATACCAGGCGCAGAAAAAGGCCGCCGAGGCGCGCAAGAAGCAAAAGACCTTCGACGTGAAGGAAATAAAAATGCGCCCGAATATCGACACCCATGACTACGACGTGAAGATGCGCAATATGCGCCGCTTCTTCGAGCATGGCGACAAGGTCAAGGTGACATTGCGTTTCCGCGGCCGCGAGATGGCGCATCAGGAGCTGGGCGCCCAGCTGCTTCAGCGCGTCAAGGAAGAGACGGACGGAATCGCCAAGGTGGAGTCCGAGCCCAAGCTCGAGGGCCGTCAAATGATCATGGTGCTGGCGCCGCGTTAGAGCGGACCAACGCCCAAAACCCTGTAAATCGGAAATTGCGCTCGGCGGAGCCGCACATACGCGGCCCCGCCGCGCTGATTAGGCTTTTTCGGTAGTCGGATCGATCATCTTGCGCACTTCGACGATGCGCGTTGCCGGAAAGCCGCTGATTTCAGCGTGCTTGCGGATGATGTCTTCGTCCTTGGCGAGGTAGATGCAAAACGTCCGGTCGCCGGCAACGTAAGAGTTGACCCACTGAATGTCGGAGCCGAGCTGCGCCAACACTTCGTTAGACTTCGCAGCGGCCGCCGCCAGCTGTTCCCGCTCTAGGCTGCCGACCTCGGGGATTTCCCGTTCGATAACATACTTACGCATGATTTCTCCTCCCTAACAAAACGCGTCGAACCCGCGGTGGTTGTCCGCAGTGTTCCCGTAGCCACGCTACGCCGCCCGAACCCTGCTCGCAACCACGACAACAATTGCGAGTGAGCGAATGGCGTCAGGCAGCGATCTTTAACGGGCCTGAAGGCCGTCCGCAAGGCGGCAGTTGCTAGGGTGCGAGCTTTCGGATATATGCCGGTCCAGGAGTCGCCCGGCGGGGCATGCCGTGGCGGTTCGAAATTGCTTCCGGATTGCGAACAATTGCAGATCCGCGTGGGAACAGGCCAAGCCGCTGCTTGGCGCGCAGATTCCCGGTAAAGGAGAAGCGAAATGCCCAAACTGAAGACCAAGAGCGGCGCCAAGAAGCGCTTCAAGGTGACCGCTAGCGGGAAGATCAAATGCCAGTCGGCCGGTAAGCGCCATGGCATGATCAAGCGCTCCAAGAAGTTCATTCGAAACGCAAGGGGCATGAAAGTCCTTTCGGACGAGGATGCACGTATCGTCCGGCAGTTCTTGCCCTATAGCCGTTAACGGCGCGGATAACCCGCGCCAGCGTTTCCGAACCCAAGGAGCAGCTCCCCATGTCCCGTGTCAAACGCGGCGTCACCAAACACGCCCGCCACCGCAAAATCATCGGCCAAGCCAAGGGCTATTACGGCCGGCGCAAAAACACCTTTCGCGCCGCCAACCAGGCGGTAGAGCGCGCCGGGCAATACGCCTATCGCGATCGCAAGCAGCGCAAGCGCAATTTCCGCTCGCTCTGGATCCAACGCATCAATGCGGCCGCCCGCGAGCACGGCATTACCTATGGGCGATTTATCAACGGCCTGGGTAGAGCGGGCGTTGAGATCGACCGCAAGATGCTCGCCGATCTCGCCGTCCGTGAGCCCGAGGCCTTCAAAGCGCTGGTCGATCAAGCCCAGTCCGCGCTGAATTAGCGCGGGCGGCGCGGCCGGCGCAGCAAGCCGCCACTTCCAAAATGTTATCGAGGGGGATTGGCGGCACTACGGGTCGCTGATCGAGGTAACGGCATGTCGGATTTAAAACAGCTTGAAAACCAACTACTAGATGCGATCCAAGGCGCGGGCGACCTCGCCGCATTGGACGACGTCCGGGTCAAAGCGCTGGGCAAGAAGGGTAGCGTCAGCGCGCTGATGAAGGGTCTGGGCGCCATGCAAGCCGAAGAGCGCAAGAGCTTCGGGCAGGCGGTCAACGGACTGAAGCTGCGGGTCAGCGAGGCGCTGAACGAGCGCAAAGAAACGCTACAGGAGGCCGCTCTCGCCGAGCAGTTGGCGGGCGAACAAGCCGACATCACGCTTCCGGTACGCCCGGGGCCGCTTAGCGAAGGGCGAATTCATCCCGTCAGCCAGGTGATGGACGAGATCTCCGAGATTTTCGCCGATATGGGATTCTCCATCGCCGAGGGTCCCGAGATCGAAACGGACGAGCACAACTTCACCGCATTGAATATTCCGCCCGAGCACCCTGCCCGACAGGAGCATGACACCTTCTACTTCCATGAGAAGGACGACGGCTCACGGCTGCTGTTGCGCACCCATACCAGTCCAGTTCAGGTTCGTGTCATGCGCGAGACCAAGCCGCCTTTGCGCATCATTGCGCCAGGCCGGGTCTATCGCTGCGATTCCGACCAAACCCACACGCCGATGTTCCATCAGGTCGAGGGCTTGGTGATCGATGAAGAGACCCATCTGGGGCACCTGAAATGGGTGCTTGAGGAGTTCTGTAAGGCGTTCTTCGAAATCGACGAGGTGAAGATGCGGTTCCGGGCCAGCCATTTCCCCTTCACCGAGCCCTCCATGGAGGTCGATATCGGCTACTCCAAACACGGCGACGAGATTCGCATCGGCGCCGGCGACGAATGGCTGGAAGTCTTGGGCTGCGGCATGGTTCACCCCAACGTGCTGCGCAATGTCGATCTGGACCCCGCGATCTATCAGGGCTTTGCCTTCGGCCTCGGCGTCGACCGGTTGGCCCAGCTGAAATACGGCATGCCCGATTTACGTGCCTTCTTCTCGGCCGATCTGCGCTGGCTGAAGCATTACGGCTTCGTGCCGCTCGATGTCCCAACCCTGGCAGGAGGACTTTCGTCATGAATGAACCGGTCCGTACGATCATTGCCACCGTCCTGGCGGGCGTCGTGGGCAATGTGGTCAACGCGGTCGCCGCGTCGATCATGGTCAATCCCCAATTAATCGACTTTGCGTTGGTGCCGGGACGCTATCTCGTGGCGATCCTGGTGGCGGCGTTAATCCCACTCTTCATCGCGCTGGTGGGCGGCATGCCTGCCCTGCTGCTCTCCTTTGTCGGGCTGACCGTGGTGCCTTCCCTGCTTGCCAAGCTGGTGTTCGGGTCCGGGGCGCCTTGGGTCTTGGTAATTGTTCTTAACGCCATTTACGCGATTGCGGCGATGGCGACCTACAAGGCGATCGCCCGCAATTGATCGCGGGTGAAGCGGTGGCTAGCGCATGAAATTTACGCTTTCCTGGCTCCTGGACCATTTGCAGACCGAGGCGTCGCTCGACCAGATTCTGGACAAGCTGACGATCATCGGACTCGAGGTCGAAGACGTCTTCAATCCGTCGGCGAGCATGGGCGACTTCGTGGTCGCCGAAGTGCTGAGCGCCGAAAAGCATCCCGACGCCGACAAGCTCAAAGTTTGCCGGGTTACGACGGGCTCGGAAGAAGTCCAGGTGGTATGCGGCGCACCAAACGCGCGGACCGGCATGAAGGGCGTGTTCGCGCCGGTTGGCAGTTATGTGCCGGGTATCGATCTGAAGCTGAAAAGGGTCAAGATCCGCGGCGTCGAGTCAAATGGCATGCTGTGCTCCGAGCGCGAATTGGAGCTGTCGGACGAGCATACCGGTATCATCGAGTTGCCGGACGACGCGAAGATCGGCACGCCCGCGGCCCAAGCGCTGGGGCTCGGCGACCCGGTCATCGATATCGCCATTACGCCCAATCGGCCTGACTGCCTAGGCGTGCGCGGCGTCGCCCGCGACCTGGCCGCGGCGGGGCTCGGTACGCTCAAGGAAGATCCGGTGAAGCCGGTCGGGGGGGCGTTCGAAAACCCGATTCCCGTCGAGCTCCATTTCGATGCCGAAACGGCGGACGCCTGTCCGTCCTTTGCAGGGCGCCTAGTGAAGGGCGTCACAAACGGTCCCAGTGCGGCATGGTTGCAGCAGCGTCTCAAGGCGATCGGATTGAGGCCCATTAATGCGCTGGTCGATATCACCAACTACATCGCCTATGACCGCGGGCGCCCACTCCACGTCTATGACGCCGACAAACTGAAAGGAGCGATCCACGCCAGGCTCGGTAAGAAGGGCGAGTCGGTCCTTGCGCTTGATGGCAACACCTACAATGTCACGGACCAGATCTGCGTGATCGCCGACGACTCCGGCGTGCTGGGGCTTGGCGGCGTGATCGGCGGAGAAGACACGGGCTGCACCGAAGCGACCAAAAACGTCTTTATCGAATCGGCCTATTTCTCGCCACTGCGAACCGCCGCGACGGGCAGAGCGCTGAACATCGTGTCGGACGCCCGCTTTCGCTTCGAGCGCGGCGTCGATCCCGCCTTCGTGATTCCGGGCATCGAAATGGCGACTGCCATGGTGCTCGATCTCTGCGGCGGCAGTCCCAGCACGGTGACCGTGGCGGGAATCCCGCCCGAGCCCAATGTAGTTGTCGATTTCAAAATCTCCGAAGTCGAGCGGCTGGCGGGTATCAAACTGCCGGAAGCGCACATCAAAGAGGTGCTCACAGGGTTGGGATTTGGCGTTTCGGGCAAAGGGCTCGAGTGCAAGGTCTCGGTCCCGAGCTGGCGTCCTGACGTGGATCAACCCGCTGATCTGGTTGAGGAAATTATCCGTATCGTCGGTGTTGATCAGATCCCGTCCGCGCCAATGCAGGGCTCCAGCGGGATCGCCAAGCCGGTGCTCACCCAAATGCAGAAGCGAACGCGCCGGGCCCGGCGGGCGCTCGCGGGCCGCGGTCTGGTTGAGGCCGTCACCTGGTCATTCATTCCCCGCGACGACGCCAAGCGCTTCGGCGGCGGCGGCGGCGCTCTTGAACTTGCCAATCCGATATCGAGCGAGATGTCCAGCATGCGGCCGAGCTTGCTTCCGGGCCTGCTGGCCGCCAGCCACCGCAATCACGACCGCGGCTTCACCGATAACGCGCTCTTCGAAATCGGTCAGGCATATTCCGGCGACCGCCCCGAGGATCAGTACACCGCGGCCTCGGGACTGCGGGCCGGTTCTGCTGGGCTCACCGGGTCGGGCCGCTACTGGGCGGGTGAGGCGCTGCAGGCAGGCTGGGTCGACGCCAAGGCCGATGCGCTCGCAGTGCTGGGTGCGCTCGGACTAGACGCGCGCCAAGTACAGGTGAGCCGCGAGGCGCCCGATTGGTTCCATCCCGGACGCTCGGGCACGCTGCGGCTCGGACCCAAGACCGTTTTGGGTCATTTCGGCGAACTCAATCCGCGAACGCTTCAGGCCCTCGATATTGAGGGCGGGGCCGCCGCCTTTGAGCTTTTTCTCGATGCTCTCCCGGCGCAAAAGCGCAAGACACGGACCAAGCCTGCCCTAGATGTAAGCGACCTGCAGCCGGTCCATCGGGATTTCGCGTTCGTGCTCGATGAGGCTGTGCCGGCTGGCGATGTGATGCGGGCAGCCGCCAGCGCCGACAAGGGCCTGATCACGGATGTGACGCTATTCGATATTTTCGAGGGCGAGGGTCTTGGCGAAGGCAAGAAGTCGCTTGCCATCGAAGTGACGCTGCAACCGCGCGAGAAGACGCTTACGGATGAGGAGATCGATTCCGTGGCAGACGCCATCGTGAAAGCGGTGATGAAGGCAACGGGCGGTGAGCTGCGCGGCTAACGCCAACCAGTCATGACGTCAGGCGTTGCCGATCAGAACTCCGGTGGCGAAGACGATCAGCCCACCGAGCACAATTTCGAAGGCGGCCCGCAGGAATTTGGTGTCCATATAGTGCGCCCGAATCCAAGCGATCACCCAGAGTTCCACCAGCACCACGGCCACCGCGATCGTCGTGGCGGTCACGAAATCCGTAATCAAGAAGGGCAATGTGTGCCCCACTCCGCCGAGTGCGGTCATTGAACCGGTGATCACGCCCCGAATCACCGGGTGGCCGCGCCCGGTGATCTTGCCGTCATCGGAAAGCGCTTCGGCGAACCCCATGGAAATACCGGCGCCGATCGAGGCCGCCATGCCGACCAGAAAGGTCGCCCAAGTATTGTGGGTGGCGAAGGCCGCCGCGAATATCGGCGCAAGTGTGGAAACTGAGCCATCCATCAAGCCCGACAGGCCCGGCTGCACCACGCGCAGAAGGAAGCTGCGCCTGGCCAACTCGTCCTCCTCGGCCTCGGCACCGGGCGTCAGGTGCTGGTCACTGAGCTGCAGGGCAAGGTTTTCGTGGGCGCGTTCGGCTTGGGCCAAATCGCCGAGCAGTTTGCGGATCGAGGCGTCCGAGCTGTGCTCCAGTGCGTTCTCGTAAAACTTCCGGGTCTCTTCCTCGATTTCCTCGGCCTGCTTGCGCACCGCGCAGAGGCCCAGCGGCCTAACCATCCAATGCGGCGTGTGCTTGACGAAGCCTCTCACGTCTTGCCGGCGGATCAGGGGAATATGCTCGCCAAATTTTTCCCGATACAGCTCGATGAGCATCCGGCGGTGCTCGCTTTCCTCGTCGGCCATATCGTCGAACACCTTGGCCGAGGAGGGATATTGGTCACGCAGATCCGCCGCGTAGTCTTGGTAAATGCGGGAATGCTCTTCTTCGAGTGAAATTGCGAGCGCGAGAATTTGCTGCTCGTTGAGGTCGGACAATTGCTTCACGGCAACTCACCGGCATTATGGGATGGGGATACGTTTAGAATTGTTCTAAGGCTCTGTATATGTCGGGCGCGGGCTCCGGGCAAGCGGGAGGGGACAGCACTTGCGCGGGATCAATTCACATGGCGCGGCCGTCTGCGAATCTCAATTCGAACCCGATCCGGAGCACGTCCATGATCAATCTCGCTGCCGCCGCGGCCTTCCTGTTAGCGGTCCATTTGGTGCCCTCCAGCCCGCTGCGCCCATGGGCGATCGGCAGTCTGGGTCTGAAGCTCTATTTGGGCCTGTTTGCAGTGATCTCCGCCGGGGCGTTGGTGTGGCTGATCATGGCATTCCGCGCAGCGCCCGCCGTCCATCCTCTTTGGATTACGTCGGGGCCGGTCCGATTCTTTTCAGCATTCGTCATGTTTGCCGCCTTCATCCTGTTGGTCGCGGGGTTGACGTCGTCCAACCCTTCAGCCCCTGGCGGAGGGAGTAGTCCTGGGAAACGAGAGCCCTGGCGCGGCATAAATGCCGTGACCCGCCACCCGGTGCTGTGGGCCATTGGGATCTGGGGGATCCTGCATCTGATCAATCGGCCGGACCTGGTCACCCTGTTGTTTTTCGGGACGCTCACATTGCTCGCCCTTGGCGGGGCTAGGCTTCAAGAAAGGCGCAAGCGGGTTGAGCTGGGCAAGACTTGGCAGGAGTTCGAGGCTCACACGTCGTTTGTGCCATTCGTGGCTATCTTGCAGAGGCGCGCCGTCTTTTCCTTGAGCGATATCTCCTATTGGCGGATTGCGGCGGGCGTGGCGCTTTGGGCCGGTGTATTGGCCACTCATGGCGTCCTGTTCGGAGTATCGGCTGTATAGAAGCGGACTGGCCGGACTGCCTGGCGCCAAATTAAAGGAGCTGCCGCTCACCGGGGGCTTGAGAGCGGCAGCTCCATATCACCGGGCCGGAAGGAGAATGCCCGGGGAAAAAATAGGCCTAGTAACAGACGCGGTAGGGGCGGCGGACGACCTTGTATTCCCAGCAATTGTTGTAGTCGTTCCAGTAGCGGACCTTCTTGCGCTTCCACTTGGTGTGGCAGGCCGGGTAATCGCCGTAGCCCGCCTTGTAACCGTAGCCGCCCTTATATCCGTAGCTGCCCTTATATCCGTAGCTGCCCTTATATCCGTAGCTGCCCTTGCGCTTGCCCTTGTAGCGATAGCCGCGGTCATAGCCGTACTTGCCGTTGGGATAGCCGCCATCGCCGTAATCGACGTAATTGCCATACCGGTAGCCGCCGCCGCCGATTTGGACGTGGCCCCAGTCGCCACCGATGGTGAGGCTGTTGCCGGCTTCAGCTTGGCTTGGCGTGAGGGCGACCGCGCCGGCGATGGCGAGCGCTGCTGCCGTTGTGCTCATAACTTTCTGAAACATCCCGACCTCCCGATGGTCTTCCGATCCCGATTTGCCGGCCCGATCCGGCGATGATGGATTTGTAACGAACCGGCCCTGAACCCATTCTGAGGGCGGCGTTCATCTGCGGTTCATCTTGAGAAGCTCGGAGCAGTCGGAGAAACACTAAGTAAAATCAGTATGTTAAGAAAAACATAGGCGCGATCGCGCCGAACCGGATCACACCTTTATGAACGCGTTTTTCTCACCGCTTGACGCAGTGTGGTGCGGTGCTAGAAGCCGGGACCATGAGTGAAGCCGACACCATGCCGCTCGAGCGCATTCGCAACTTTTCCATCATCGCCCATATCGATCATGGCAAGTCGACGCTCGCCGACCGGCTGATTCAGATCTGTGGCGGCTTGAGCCAGCGCGAGATGAAGGAGCAGGTGCTCGACACCATGGAGCTCGAGCGCGAGCGTGGCATCACCATCAAGGCCCAGACCGTGCGGCTCGACTACACCGCGCAAGACGGCCAGAGCTACCGGCTGAACCTGATCGACACGCCTGGGCATGTGGATTTCGCCTACGAAGTGAACCGCTCGCTTGCGGCATGCGAGGGCTCGCTGCTGGTGGTGGATGCGAGCCAAGGCGTAGAGGCCCAGACGCTGGCCAATGTTTATCAGGCGCTGGAGAACGATCACGAAATCATCCCCGTGCTCAACAAGGTTGATCTGGCTGCCGCCGAGCCCGAGCGCATCAAGGCTCAGATCGAAGAGGTGATCGGTCTCGATGCCAGCGATGCAATTTCGATCTCCGCCAAGACCGGCGAGGGCGTCGAGGAAGTTCTGGAAGCGATCGTTACTCGGCTGCCCGCGCCCAAGGGCGCCCGCGACGCCCCGCTAAAGGCGCTGCTCGTGGACTCTTGGTACGACGCCTATTTGGGCGTCGTGGTGCTGGTGCGGATCATCGATGGGCACCTGAAGAAGGGCCAGAAGGTCCGGCTGATGGCGTCCGGCGCGAGCTATCTGGTCGACCGGGTCGGCGTGTTCCGGCCCAAGCAGGAGATGACCGGCCATCTCGGGCCGGGCGAGATCGGCTTTTTCACCGCCGCCATCAAGGAAGTCGCAGACACCCGCGTTGGCGATACCGTGACCGACGAGAAAAAGCCCTGCGTCGACCCGCTTCCAGGCTTCCAGGAAGCCCAGCCGGTGGTGTTTTGCGGGCTGTTTCCGCTGGACGCCGCGGACTTCGAGGATCTGCGCGAAGCCATGGGCCGGCTGCGCCTCAACGATGCCAGCTTCACTTTTGAAACCGAGACATCGGCGGCACTGGGCTTCGGCTTTCGCTGCGGCTTTCTGGGCCTGTTGCATCTGGAGATCATCCGCGAGCGGCTGGAGCGCGAGTTCTCGATCGATCTGATCACCACCGCACCCAGCGTAATCTACCGGATCCACCTGACCGACGGCACCACGCTGGAGCTGCACAACCCCGCCGACATGCCCGATACGCAAAAGATCGATTCCATCGACGAGCCCTGGATCGAAGCCACCATCCTGGTGCCGGACGAGCATCTGGGTTCGGTGCTGAAGCTCTGCGAGGATCGCCGCGGCCGGCAGAAGACGCTGAGCTATGCGGGCGCGCGGGCCATGGTGGTCTATGAGCTTCCCCTCAACGAGGTGGTGTTCGACTTCTACGACCGGCTGAAATCGGTCTCCCGCGGCTACGCCTCATTCGACTATCACATGACCGGTTATGAGCCCGGCGATCTGGTCAAAATGTCAATCCTGGTGAACGCCGAACCGGTCGATGCGCTCTCGATCATCGTCAACCGCCAGCGCGCCGAGGCACGGGGGCGGGCGATGTGCGAGAAGCTCAAGGACCTGATACCGCGCCACCTCTTCAAGATCCCGATCCAGGCCGCACTCGGCGGCAAGGTCATCGCGCGCGAGACCATCGGCGCGCTGCGCAAGGACGTCACCGCCAAATGCTATGGCGGCGACGTCACCCGCAAGCGCAAGCTGCTGGAGAAGCAAAAGGCCGGCAAAAAGCGGATGCGCCAGTTCGGCCAGGTGGAGATCCCGCAAGAAGCCTTCATCGCGGCGCTGAAGATCGAAGAGAATTAGGGACTGTCGTCCCTCCCGTTCAGGCGAACACCACCGTCTTCTGGCCATTGAGCTGCACCCGGTGCTCGGTGTGCCAGCGCACCGCGCGGGCGAGCACATTGGCCTCGATCTCGCGGCCAATGGCGACCATTTCGTCGGTGGTGGTGGCGTGGCTGACCCGGCGCACGTCCTGCTCGATGATCGGGCCTTCGTCGAGATCGGTGGTGACGTAATGGGCGGTGGCCCCGATCAGCTTGACGCCCCGCTCATGGGCCTTGTGATAGGGCCTGGCGCCCTTGAAGCTCGGCAGAAACGAGTGGTGGATGTTGATGCAGCGGCCGTAGAGCCATTCGCACATCCAGGGGCTCAGCACCTGCATGTAACGCGCCAACACCACCAGATCGATCTCAAGCTCCTCGATCAGCTCCGACAGCGCTTTCTCTTGGGCGGGCTTGGTCTCCTTGGTTACGGGGAGATAGTGATAAGGAATGCCCTGCCATTCGACATAGTCGCGGGTGGTCTCGTGATTTGAGACCACAGCTGGAATCTCGATATTGAGGGAGCCGACTTTCCAGCGGTGTAGAAGGTGCACCAGGCAGTGATCGGATTTTGAAACCGCGATCAGCACCCGGGATTTGCGCCGCCAGTCCTGCATTTGCCAGTTAATGCCGAGGTCGTCGGCGATTCCGCCCATGTCCTTGCGAAACTCCTCTTCAGCTGCGCTTGATGGGAGCCGCGTATGGACCCGGATGAAGAAGATGCCGGTCTCCTCGTCGCCGAAGGAGATCGCATCGCGGACGTCGCCGCCGCGATCATTCAGCGCCCCGGTGACCCTGGCCAGGATTCCCGGCCGGTCCGGGCACTGCATTGACAGGATAAAGTCTCGATCAGAATCCGGCATTAAGCCGACGCCCCCTACGCTCTCACTAACTGGACGCGCCTAATGCCGTCGGCGCTCAGCCCCAATCCGGGAACTGGACGAGACTCAGTATGTTGCCGTCAGGGTCCCGAAACCAGGCGGCCTTCACATTATCGATGGTTGCGACCGAGTCCACCGTCTTGATCTCGGGCGTGTCGTACTCCTCGAAATCCACCCCCGCCGCCTTCAGTTCGGCCACGTCCGACTCGATAGTAGCCGTCTCCCAGCCGATCAGGGTCTGGGGCGCTTGGCCGGCCTCGGCGCTGGGATAAATCTGGAGCCGCCAGCCGCCGGGCCCGCCATATAGGATGCCGACCGATTTCTTCCAGATCGGCTTAAGCCCAAGTGTTTCTTCGTACCACTGGGCCGCGCGGTCCAGATCGTCGACAGGAATAGCAGTGTGGGCAGGGCGTTGGCTCAGCATTGCGTCGCTCCTCTGACTTGATACTCGGAATACTGCAGATGACGCGGATGCCTTGAGCGCCTATTCAGCGGCCTGCCGACCGGCCTCCGATCCGAGCTCGCCGTGAATCGCGTAGCGCAGCAGGTCGACCACCTGAGCCGGGCTCTCGGCCACCGCTAGGGCCGCGCCATCCACTTCTTTCAGCGCGTGGGTGAGCTCGGGATCGTGCAGCACGATCAATGCCTTACCGAGTGCAGCGGCGTAGCCTGCATCGAAGGCCGCGTTCCACTGGCGGTATTTGTCGCCGAAGCGCACCACCACCACGTCCGCCTTCTCGATCATGGTGCGGGTGCGGATCGCATTCACCTTGGCGCCCTTGTGGTCCTTCCAGAATGGCTTCTCCTCGCCGCCCAGGATCGCGACCCCGCAATCGTCGCTATAGCCGTGATTGGTGACGGGCGCAGAAAGCTCCACGGGCAGGCCCGCAGCCTCAATCCCGGCTTCGATCTGATGCCGCCAATCTGTGTGGATTTCGCCTGAAAGATAGACACGCCAGCGTTCCATGGAAGCCTCCCTTGAATCTTTCTGCCACTCCGGTCAATTGGGCTATGTGTTAGCGTTAGCCCGCGTGCCGAGAGACCATATAACCCGCGAAGCGATTGGTCGAGGGGCGCCCCGCGGCCCCAAAACAGCCCGAATTTATGATAGGTTCGCCGGATTCGCCTAACCTTCCGGGGCCTTCGCGAATGTTGCTCAGATATCTTTTCTTCGTCGCGCTCGTGGCTGCAAGCCTAGGCCTCGCGCCCGCTCACGCCCAGACGCCGGCCAAGAAGCTGTTTGGCGCCAAGACGTCCGCCGCCGACTTGGCGGCGCGCTCGTTTGGCACCTACACCAGGGGCTGCCTGGCCGGCGGCAGGATGTTGCCCGTGAACGGGCCCGCCTGGCAGGCGATGCGCCTCTCGCGTAACCGCAATTGGGGCCACCCGGTGATGGTGGACGTGGTGGAGCGGTTGGCGATCGAATCCCGGGCCGAGGATGGCTGGCCGGGGCTGCTGGTCGGCGACCTGGCGCAGCCCCGCGGTGGGCCAATGCTGACCGGTCACAAGAGCCATCAATTGGGGCTCGATGCCGATATCTGGTTCAAGCCGATGCCACCCCGTGAGCTCACCTGGGAGGAGCGCGAGACCATCAGCGCGGTCTCAATGCTGGGGTCGGATAAGCTCTCAATCAATGAAGAGGTTTGGACCGACGGCCATTTACGCGTGCTCAAGCGGGCCGCCTCCTACCCTGAAGTCTCGCGGATTCTGGTGCATCCGGTGATCAAGAAGGCGCTGTGCGAGGCCACCGGCGGCAAAGGAAACTGGCTGCGCAAGATGCGGCCCTGGTGGGGTCATCACTACCACTTCCATATCCGTATCGACTGTCCGCGCGGCAGCGGCGCATGCGCCAATCAGAATCCGCCGCCCGCCGGCACCGGTTGCGGCAAACAGCTTGATTATTGGTTTGTGAAGCTGCGCAACGCCATGAAGCCAACGAAGAAGAAGGCCAAGCCTCGCAGGCGGCCCCCGTTGACCTTGGCGCAATTGCCCTCCGCCTGCCGCCAGGTGCTGAACGCCAGGGGCGAGCCGGCCCCGCAATACACCCTCGCGGGTGGCGTGCCGGATGCGCGCCAGCGCGCGGCCATGGGTGCAAACTCCATACCGATAGAGGGCGCACCGCTGCCCATGCGCAAGCCGCAGATCGTATTGCCCGAACGCAAGCCGCAGATCGAATTGGGCGTCATGTCGGTTCCCGCACAGAACTGACGCCATGTCGAAAAACGGCAAGGGCGAAGAACCACAACGCAATGTTTTCGGCGAACCGATCGCGACCTGCTCCCTGCGGCCGCTGACGGGCTTCTACCGGACCGGCTGCTGCGATACGGGACCGGAGGATTTCGGCGTGCACTCGGTCTGCGTCGAGCTGACGGCGGAGTTTCTGAAATTCTCCAAGGCCCAGGGCAACGACCTCTCGACGCCGCGACCGGAATTCGGCTTCTCCGGGCTTGAGCCCGGCGACCGCTGGTGCCTGTGCGCGGCGCGCTTGGCCGAAGCGCTGGAAGCGGGCAGGGCGCCCCGCGTGGTGCTCTCGGCCACAAACGAAGCCACCCTCGAAGTCGTCGACCTGGAAGACCTTAAGGGCCTGGCCCTCGACTTGGCCTGAGCGTTCTTCAGGCCTCTTGAGGAACGCCGGTGCCGACCGCACAGGTGACGCCCGTGCCGCCTAGGCCGCAATAGCCGCCGGGGTTCTTCGCCAGATATTGCTGGTGCTCTTCCTCGGCAAAATAGAAATCCGGCGCCTCGAGAATCTCGGTGGTGACGGGGCCGAAGCCACGCTCCTTGAGAGACTCCTCATAAGCCGCTTTGGTGGCTTCCGCCGCGCGTCGCTGAGGCTCTGAATAGACGTAAATGCCGGAGCGGTATTGGGTGCCCACATCGTTGCCCTGCCGCATGCCCTGGGTCGGGTCATGGCCCTCCCAGAAGGCCCGCAGCAGGTCGTCATAGCTGATCTGTTTCGGATCGTAGACCACCAGGACCGCTTCGGTATGGCCGGTCATCCCCGAACAGAGTTCCCGGTAGGTGGGGTTCGGCGTGAGCCCACCCGCATAACCCACCGCCGTCACATGGACGCCGGGCAACTGCCAGAACAGCTTCTCCGCACCCCAAAAGCACCCCAGGCCGAATAGCGCCATCTCGGTGCCATCCGGGTACGGCCCCTTCAGCGCCTCGCCATTCACAAAGTGGTGGCTGGAGGTGGGGATCGGCTCGGACTGGCCGGCCAAGGCCTCAGACTGACCTGGAAGGTCGAGAGGCTTGCGGAATTGGAACATGGGCTCGTCTCCTTCTGCCTGTCCGGCAGAACATTGGGTCAATTGCTAAAAACTTCGCGGCGGCGCCGGCGCCGGCCAATCCAATAGAGCAAGACCCCGAGGACACCGAAGATGATCCAACTGGGCGTCTGCAATATGGAAACGATGACCGGATCCCACAGGATGGGATGCACATAGCGCTCCACGCCCGCTTGGGACGCGTTCAGGCTGGCCGGATGCAAATTGTACCAATGCTCGCCCAGCCGCGTCGCCACCCAAGTCCCGGAGGCGAGCGATTTGGTGCCGTCGTTAATCAGGAAGACGGCGGCAGCGAGCAGGGACCAAATGCCCAAAACGCGAAAAATCATCGCAATCCTTTTCCCTTCGATAGGGCTCGAAGCTCAGTTTAGCACCCGGTACCAAAGATGGGGATTCCTGGGCGCCGGTTCAAAGCTGGGAATACCCCATAGATGCTTCCGCTGAGGCGATTGTTACGCCGAGATTATCAGGATCGCGCGGGCTCAAAGGGCGCAGCCGGGTAACTCATGATATAGAGTCGAGCAGATTACGTTGGTTGGATCTCGCGTATGAACGACAGGGTGGCGCTGAAGCCCGGCAAGCCGAAGCCGGGCCAAGATGCGGGCGACGAGAAGGATTTCGTCGAGCGCCTGCGGGCAGGCGACGCCGCGGCGTCCGAGACCTTGGTTCGGGCCAATATCGGATATCTGCTGAAGGTCGCCCAGCCCATTATGCGGGACCGGGCGCTTGCCGAAGATTGCGTGCAAGAGGCTTTTATCAGCGCCTTCCGCAATATTGAGAGCTTCGAGGGGCGCTCCAGCATCCGCTCCTGGCTGCGCCGAATCACGATCAATGTGGCGCTGATGAAGTTGCGCTCGATGAAGCGCCGCGACGAGCGTTCGATCGACGAGCTGCTGCCCGAGTTCAATGAAAACCAATGCCGGATCGAGGCGCCCTGGACCCATATCGCGACACCGGAAGAGATCGTCGAGAATGCGGACATCCGCGCCTGGGTTCGGGCCAGGATCGAGGAGTTGCCGGAGAACTACCGGGTGGTGCTGATCCTGCGGGACTACGAAGAACTAAGCACGCTGGAAGTGGCGGAGCAGCTGGAAATCAGCGAACAGGCGGTGCGGGTGCGGCTGCACCGGGCACGCTCGGCGCTGAAGAAGCTGCTGGAGCCGGCGCTGCGGGGAGAGACGCTATGACACAGAGCGCCTTGCAGAAGCTAAAGGGTCTGCTGAAGGGCATGTTGTTCAAGCATGTCCCCTATATGATCTCATGCGTGGAATTTGACGACTTTATCTCGATGTATTTCGAGGGCTCGCTACCCGGGACGCAGGTTCGCGTCTTCGAGCTGCATTTGAAGGTCTGCCGGGAGTGCCGGGATTATCTCGCCGCCTATCAAGAGGCCATGGAGGTCGGCAGGATCGTGTTCAACGAACCCGACGCCTCGGTGCCGGACGATGTGCCCGAAGACCTCGTGAAAGCGATCCTCGACGCCCGCACCAGATAGCGTGCCATTCCCGGCTGGAAACGTCGGACAATCTCCAATCCTGCCGCTGGTCCAAGCCGGTTCTTGAACGCCATCGACGCTCCGCTATATTCGGGGCCCAGCGCGGAGAGGTGGCCGAGTGGTCGAAGGCGCACGCTTGGAAAGCGTGTAGGCGGGTAACCGTCTCGAGGGTTCGAATCCCTCTCTCTCCGCCACTAGTTTGTTCGCTATCGTTCATCGTTGTCCTTCATCCAATTGATATAACTGAATTTTATTGGAAACAAGTGTGGACATGTCCGCGCCCGTTCGTTAGAATCCGTGTCAATGTTGTGGGTTGATTTGTGGGTGATAGATGGCTCGACAAACGTTCTTTCGGCTTTCAGCACGCAAGGTGGCGACGCTGCGCAAGCGCGGCCGTTATGCCGATGGCGGGGGGTTGTATCTCCAGGTCAGCCAAACCGGCACAAAATCCTGGCTCTTCCGCTACATGCTGAACGGCAAGGCGCGGCAGATGGGTTTGGGCGCTGTGCACACCGTCAGTCTTGCCGAAGCCCGCGAGGCAGCCCTTCAATGCCGCAAACTATTGCATGAGGGAATTGACCCAATTCAAGCTCGTAGAGACGAACGCGCCAGCAAGGAGCTTGAAGCCGCAACGGCGATGACCTTCAAGGATTGTGCGGAGGCCTATATCAGAAGTCACAGTGCGGGTTGGCGCAACGCTAAGCACGCTGCCCAATGGACAACCACGCTGGAAACATATGCCTATCCGGTGTTTGGCACTCTACCTGTCCAGCTCATCGATACTGGTCTGGTGATGCAAGTTTTGGATCCGATCTGGCGCACAAAGACCGAGACGGCATCCCGCCTGCGAGGGCGAATTGAAGCGGTATTGGGTTGGGCGTCTGCTCGAAAATATCGAGAAGGCGAGAACCCGGCTTTGTGGAAAGGCCACCTGGATAAGCTGCTGCCAGCGAAATCAAAGATCGCAAATGTGAAGCACCATGCTGCGTTGCCCTATGATGAAATCGGCGGGTTCATGGCGCAGCTTTCTCAACGTGACAGTATTTCTGCGCGTGGTCTGGAGTTTCAGATATTGACGGCGTGCAGGAGCGGAGAAGTTTTGGCCGCGACCTGGCCAGAAATGGATCTAGGTAACGCTGTCTGGACCATTCCATTGGAGCGGATGAAAAGCCGCAAAGAGCACCGCGTCCCGCTTTCCGCAGGTGCAATCGATGTTCTCGAAGGGCTAGTGGAAGTCTCGGTATCGGATTTCGTATTTCCAGGGACTAAGCCTAATAGCCCGCTCTCCAACATGGCCTTTCTACAGCTTCTCAAACGGATGGGCAGAGGTGATCTGACGGCGCACGGCTTTCGCTCCACCTTCAGGGACTGGGCAGCCGAGCAAACAGCGTTTTCACGCGAGGTAGCCGAAATGGCGCTGGCGCATTCCATCGGGGACAAGGTCGAGGCGGCCTACCGCCGTGGCGACCTATTCGAGAAACGGCGAAAGCTGATGGAGGCGTGGGCCCGGTGCTGTAAAACGTCGGTTGAGGCTGATGGCAAGGTCGTGCCGATCGGAGTGCGATGATGGATGAAGATACTTTCCGGCAATGGGCAGATATGGATGAAGCCGGTGATCCGGGTAATCCCTGGGGGATTCTTGCCGATAAATGTCATCGAGAAACAAACACCCCCATCGAAAGATGCATCGACGTAGTCGTATTGCATTATCTCCGTTCCGGACAATTGGGCCCACTAACGTCTCTTTTCGAGCTCGGGGCAGCGCCAGGGCCAAGCGTACTCAAGTGCCTAGCCGTGATGCTTGAACCGGTTGAGGGAACTGAGGTGCAATTGCCATATTCCTTTGAACTAAAGCGCAGGGACGGGAAGCCCGGCAAGTATCAGGACCCGTTTGTCGACCTACGTGATCGGCTAATCCACATGAATGCTGTGAAGAAAGGGGCTTCTAAGCATGGATATCGCGATCGCGCGGTGGACGAGGCTTTGGCCCTTATTGATCAAGAGCACCGTCCAGGTTTCGAAACGGGGCTAAAGGCCTATAAGAAATATTCGGGTAAACAATCAAGAGATTAATTACCCAATCTTTTCAATGATTTAATTCAATATTTCGCTATTCTTCTTCCATGGACGGCATCGACCGTACACGTGCGTCTAGAGGAACATGCGATGGCAACCTTGCCCGAGCATCGATTGGTCGATCGCGTGAATTGGCGCGTCGATGACTTCTGCGCGGCCCATGGCATTGGGCGCACGCTTTTCTACGAAGAGGTCAAGCGAGGTGAGCTCAAGGTCATAAAGGTGGGGAGCAGGACGCTTGTGCCTGATACCGAAGCGAAGGCTTGGCAGCGGCGCAAGGCGTCGGGAGCTGCAACCCGGCTCCGGGAGTCAGATGTGAGGGCGTTCATTGAAGGCCAGGCGGATCACAACATGGAGCCTGGCAAATGAACAAATCAGTGAAGGCGGCTCATCGCAAGATTTGCGACAATTGCCGCTTCTACCGGTCATGGCCATGCGAACTGCTTGGACCTTTGCAAATCAACCAGGGCGAGTGCCGCAAACGCCCTCCGCGGTTAACAAAAAATCCAAGGTACAAGCGTCTTCCCGACGATGGATATACTAGCAGATTTCCCCCTGTATCTCCTTTCGATTGGTGTGGCGAATGGGCGCCCCGTGAGCCTGAAGAGGGTGACTAATGAACGTGAGGACCGCCGGGTTACACCGACGCGGCGGCGACCACCCAACTGCGATCGCATGCCGATATCGACGCCAGCCCCCAATCATCCGACTTCGAGCGTTAATACTGAATACATTTCAGAAGACGCCCTTGCTCGTGCCTTCGTCGATCACCGCCAAGCCGACCTCCGGTACGACCATTCAGCAAAGTCATGGCTTCGTTGGGAGGGTACCAAGTGGGTGCGAGATCGTACTCAACACACTTTCGAAGAAATTCGCCAATTTATCCAACAGGTCGCGTGCGACATAAGGCCGAAGCGATCTATTGGCAGCGCAAGCTTCGCGCGTGGTGTTGAGGCGCTGGCCCGGACCGACCAACGCATATCGGTTACGGCAGAGGTCTGGGACGCGGATAGCTATTTGCTGGGAACTCCGACCGGCACCGTCAATCTCCGTACTGGATCTCGTCGTCTGGCTAACCCCCGCGATATGATCACAAAGCTAACGGCGGTCGGTCCTGCCGACACCGCAGGCTGCCCCAGATGGCTAACCTTCCTTGGTGAGGCGACCGGGGGCGATCCTTGCATGATTGCCTTCCTGCAACGCCTGTGCGGTTACGCGCTCACCGGTGAGACATGTGAGCAAGTGCTGGCCTTCGTTTACGGCCCAGGCGGCAATGGCAAGTCGGTCTTCATCAACACGATCGCCGGCATCATGAACAGCTATGCCAAGATCGCCGCGATGGAGACCTTCACGGCCTCGCGGTATGAACGTCATCCAGTTGAATTGGCCATGCTGCAAGGGGCACGGCTCGTGGTGGCCTCTGAGACCGAGGAAGGACGGATATGGGCTGCGAGCCGAATCAAGCAACTCACCGGGTGCGATCCGATCACGGCCCGGTTCATGCGCCAGAACTTCTTCACCTTCACACCGCAGTTCAAGCTGATCCTGGTCGGCAATCATGCGCCACAACTCGGCCGCGTCGATGATGCGATCCGGCGCCGTTTCTTGATCGTCCCCTTCATGCAGCGGCCGAAGGCGCCAGATCAAAACCTCGAAGAAAAGCTCCGGTCCGAATGGCCGGATATCCTGCGCTGGATGATCGACGGCTGTCTCCGGTGGCAAGCCAAAGGCCTACAACCTCCCGCAGCCGTAACCGCCGCCACGCAGGAATATTTCGAGCAGGAAGACATCATCGGCCAGTGGCTTGATGAATACTGCAAGGTCGAGACTGGCTCCTTTGTCAGTGTCCGGAAGGCGTTTGAGGCCTGGAGAGAATTCGCCGAGAGCCGCGGCCAAGATCCTGGCAATGAGCGAGACTTCTCCGCGGAAATGAAGCGGCGGGGCTTTGAAAAAAAGAACCGCACTATCCAGGGAAAGCCGACAAAGGCGTGGGTCGGGGTCGCGCTTCGGGGGCGCCAATGATGACCGCCACGGCCGCACCGATCGAACCGCAAATACCGGTTTTTCCAATTACCATTCCCATAATTGGGACACGTTGTATGGCCGATAAATCGAAACTACCGGTTCGATCGGTTCGACCCCGCCATCCCGATCCACATCAATTGGGCTTCCGTCAATCGCACCAAGAATTGCCCATGACATGGCCGAAGAACGGCCGTGGGTCGGCGAAGGGCACCCGGCCGGTGTGTGGGGCCATGCCCGATGGATTTGTCGATGTACGGCCACATATGCGCCGCGGTGCAAAATGGTCCCGACCCGCATCAAACCGGGGCCGCCTCAACGCAAGAACCCGTCCAAAAGCATGAGGCTGACACCCAATGACAAGTGGCGACTTCAGCAGCTTCCCCATTGATCGGATCCACGTTGACCGAGGCCTGCGGCAACGCAAAGAGCTAACCGAAATCGATGACCTTGCTGGCTCGATCGAGCGCTCAGGCCTGATTAATCCTATCGTTATCCAAAGGACCGGCGAACTGATTGCGGGCGAGCGCCGTCTGGCAGCAGTAAAGGCGCTTGGCTGGAAAGAGATTCCGGTCCAATTTGCCGAAGACCTATCGCCTACCGAACTCCATCTCATCGAGCTTGAAGAGAATATCTGCCGGGTCGATCTGCCCTGGCAGGATGAATGCCGGGCGATCGAGGATTATCATCACCTCAGGAAACAAAACGACAGGACTTGGTCCCAGGAAGACACCGCGAGATCATTGGGCAAAACTCAGGCGGAGATCTCACAGAGATTGGGGGTTGCAAAGGCTCTCGCGGAGGGCAACGAAATGGTCCTGCAAGCTGATAAATACAGCGTCGCCCGCAACGTCGTAAAGCGGTCCCAGGACCGAAGAGCCAGCGCCGAGATTGAAAAGATCCTTTACCCAGAGAAGCAGGCGGGCGACGCGCAGGACGTACCGATTTTGAATGATGATTTTGTCGAGTGGTCCAAAACCTACGACGGTCCACGTTTCAACTTCATCCACTGCGACTTCCCATACGGCATCAACGCCGACGAGCATAATCAAGGCGCCTCCGACAGGTTTGGTGGTTACGAAGATACAGAGGCCATTTACTGGTCGCTGGTCGATGGGCTGGCCGAAGCGATGGACACTGTCGTCGCGGACCAAGCGCATCTCATGTTCTGGTTTCCCATGAGCGCCTATCAAGCGACATTCGACACGCTCAACGATATGGGCTGGCGCGTCGACCCCTACCCTCTGATTTGGTCGAAGTCGGACAATACCGGCATTCTGCCGGATCCCGATCGCAGGGCGCGGCGGATCTATGAAACAGCCTTCATGGCGTCACGGGGCGACAGGAAGATCGTCCAAGCGGTAGGCAACAATGTCGCTGCACCCGTGATCAAGACGGTCCATATGAGCGAAATATCCAAGTCTGTTCTCCGACACTTCTTCCGCATGTTTGTAGACGGCACGACACGATTGCTCGACCCGACCTGCGGGAGCGGACGCGCTGTAGCGGTTGCCAACGAGATGGGCGCGAAATCCGTCCTGGGTCTCGAAATCGATCCTGAGTTCTGTCGACGCGCTCAAAAGGCGTACTTTGTCGCGCAAGACCCCGCGATCACCACGCTTTTGGGCGAAGCCGGGCCGTTGGGATCAAGGGCCGAAATATAACCGCGTTATGAAGCCATATTGGGCCTACGTCCGGGGGGAGGCAGACGCTCTTGTATGATCTGATTAAGTGACCGCGAGTCGCGTCCGTATATAACCAACACGGATCGGGCAGTGCTATTGAGTTCAGCGCCTCAAGCTCAATTCGAAGACACTCTGAATCAGGTTTTTGCGCCCTCATGACCTGTCCTTTTCTTCTTCTTTGACTTGGCCGCGGCTGATACTGGTTTTGCTGGTGGCGTAAGCCATTTTGGCATTGGCAATGCTGCATCGGGTATCCCGCTTTTCACCAGCTGATCCCTGATGTCCCGAACCGACTCGAGCATTCGAAATTGAATTTGCTGGGCGACAGCAGCACGCCACAAGGCGCTGATTACGCGCTTATCGGCGGCGAACGCCTTACGTAGCAACCCATTTTCGAGATAGGGAAGCCGATCAGCCACTACATATTCTAGCAATATTTTGGCGTTCAGCTGAACGTTGGCGTCTTTTGATGCATTGGCCAAAGTTTTTTCGATCGGGGAGGATCTTGCCGGAGACCAAGCTGGGCCAGCCACATCCAAAAGCACATTCTTTAATACAAACGCTCGCTCGCAGGTCAGCAAATCGCCAATTTCTCCACGCCTTTGCAGCCTATCGACGATCAGGTCGGTTGCACGGGTATCAAAGTCGGCCAATAACGGCCTGAGTTTTGTATCAAGAGCGTTGGCACCCGTCGTAACTGAGTTGCGAAGTTCATACACAGCGTCAGCATATATTTGCCAATCCTCAGCAGCCATTTTCAGCATGCCAGTAAGGATCTGTATCTCCCTTTTGCGCGCTTGTACGTCGGCAGTGTTCGTGTCGAAATGGGCCCAAGTGTTGACAACATCAAGAAATCTTAGAAAGAGCAGTCTGCGAAGATCGGTGTCGTCCGTGCTGTCCGCAAATCCATCAATCAAATCCGCAATAGCATTAGCTTCGCTAATGTAGCCCTCCTGCTCCGCAAGCAGAAATGAGGATGCTGCTGCATCGAGGCGGTCCTGATATCGTGCGGCGAGGGCATTCGCCATGTCAGTCATGACATCACTCTCGACGCGCCTATCCGTCTTCGCCTGATCAGTTAGATATGTGTGGATGGCCGCAATGTCTTGCTTAGTCGTCCATATCTCCAGAGCATCGTCGAATTCTTTCCAAGTGAGGCCTTCTGGTGCCTTCGCAAAGCGCAGTGCGTATTTCGCTTTTTCGATCCAAAAGAGATCGCCACGCACAAGCCAAGCGAGACAGATCGCTTTTAGCCGATCGTGCAGTTCAGGTGGCGCGTTGACTGCTTGGATAATTTCCTCTGATTGCTTCTGCACCTCCTTTTTGTAGTCGGGCGGGTCAAGAAATGACCACGCCGCAAGGCTCTGGTCGGGAGAGAACACCTTCGCGATCCAGGCTTCCGAGAATGACTCACATTCGCCCCTTAGAACGGTAGCGAAGAGTAGCGATCGCCAGTCGATTTCGTCGGCGTTATGCCTCGACAACTCCTCATTTATTGCCTGGAAAGCGCGAGCCAGCGATTTAATGCGGCGAGGGTTCGGCGGGAGCCATTCGACCGCATCTCCCGCTAGGTCTAGGCGGAAACCCGGCGCGACCCGCACAAGCGCGCTGCGAAACAGGTTCACACATAGCCCACTCGTCAACTCCGGCAACTCAAGCCGGTAGTCAAGTATTTTTTCCAGGAATTTGTCACCAGTCTTCCACGCAGGATAGTGCTCTGTGAGGGCCTCCGATACAACCTCCAAATCAAAGGGAAGCAGGAAAGAAAAGCCTGGATAGTCCAATAGCTCGCGGAGTGACAGAAGCAGCTTCGGAAGCAAGGCCGGGTCGGCGCGATCGAGGTCATCAATGATAACAATGACGCGAGCTTCGGGGCCGATATTGGTCCGTAAACTTTCAATCTCTTTTGGAGTTATCTTGAGCAAATCAAGAGCAAGTGCAGTCAGACCTGCAGGAGCACCGCGCATCTGACCGACTGCCTGCACAGCGTCGCGATGCTTACCCAACTTCATTCTGAGCGTTGCCCATATCGAAGGGGTGCCTGCCGCAACCTCCTCCGAGAGCTCCAGGCCGAGGCCATCCCTAAGGGCCTGATAGAATGTCAGCCATAAGCTGTCGATTGAGGTCGCGGACCACGGGTTGTACCAAATAACCTTGTGGCCATCGCTGTTCGCAAAATGCTCTATCCACCCTGCAACGGACGTTTTGCCACTACCCCAAGTACCGAGAAGGCCCACCCGAACGGAATAATTCATGTCGGTGGGGCACAGTAAGCCATAAAGACGTCGCGCGAATTTCTGACGAGAAAGCTTGTCTTCTGATGGTTCAAATACCGGCGCGTCAAACCCTGACTGCGTGGCAGATGGAGCATTACTATCCGTAATTGGCATCTGAGTTACCCAGCGAACATTGTAAAGATGTGGTACCACATGGGTTAAGCTTAATACTACCTGATCTAATCTGAGATCATCTCTTTGCCAGTTCGATTGGCGATTTATCGAATATGGAGAAAGCGCTGCCGATGTCGGCGACTGGCACTTAACGGACGAGCCAGCCCAAAACAGACACGCGCTAGCAGCGGCGGAATGACGGGAGCGGGTTACAAGGAGTCGAGCATGCTGGTCCTCCAGGGGTTTATTTATCTGGGTAGTACAGCGTCATTGCTAGCGCTATGCACCTATATTTTTTTGGCGTTTAGGGGAGGCAGTCCCGCACTTTTGTCGACGGGATATGGCTACCGCCTTCACTGGAAGCAAAAGATCTTTCTCGGCCTCGCTGCGATTGGCCTTCTAGTCTGTTTGGCATCCGGAGCCCAGACGATGCTGTCCTGGATTCCCCACAGTGTCGGACGTTATATCGAAGGCGAATACGAACCGCTCAGGGACACCCTATCTTTCCTAATCGCCGGGGTTTTCGGAGTTATGCTTATTATGATCTTAGACGAAGTGACTCATATTCGAGTCGCGTTGGAAAATACAAAATTTCAATTGGATCAAGAGCGCAAAATATATGCTTGTCGATCGACTAAGAAGCTTGAGAAATTACAAGGAAAATTTGAATTGGAAATACAGGAAATCCAAATCAAAAAACTTCACGATCAATTTAATGAGGGCCCGATTACACTAGAACATGAAAAATTTTACACTCTGAACAGTTTGTTGCAAAAAATAGAAGAACGGAAAAGCCAAATGCAGTCTAGCGGAATTCAAAAACACTCATCCGAATGATCTATCCCGATTGCTCTCGCGCCCGAATTTCGCATCAATGGTGCCCTTCGAATTTTTCCCTTCCATAGAAGCTTGTCGAGGCGCCTCCAGCATCGCCACCCGCTTCCGCGCCGCCGCCAACCGCTCAGCGATGTTGATGTTCACATCAACGTTGCTCTGAGATGCTGACAGCACGGGCTTCTCGACCCGTAGCGCCCGTCCAGCGGCCATGATCCGGACTTCCAGCGGTACATTTGGGTTCTTGTAGACTGCCTGCAGAAAGGCGTGCGCATCGCCCTCAAATGCACCATCGATGTCCGCTGCGGCTTTGCGCGCGGCTTCTTCCAAGGCAAGGGTCTTGTTATTCTTGCGTCCCGGCGGACGGCCCGGACCCGGCTTGTAATTCCCCTTGCGCTTGGGTTCGGCCGTTCGTTTGAAGGCGGTCATGATCACGAACCTTATTTGCTTTTTTACGGTATTATATTACCACAATTCCAGCGGAACGTGGGGAGAAATCGGGGGCACAATCCACACAATTTGCGTGGTCCCTAAGCGACGCCCAAGATCCAACCCTCAACTTGCGCAGTCGTCTGCTCATCAGGTGTGAGCGACGGAATAAGGAAATTGGCTGGGCCACCATCCCGGTCCGCACGAGATAACCGGGCGGCAATACTGGAGGCGTTGTGCTGATCGCCGGTCCGGTTCTCGCGGGCGAAACCGCGCCTGTGCAGGAGACACCGGATAGACCTCAGCAATGGCCGAGCGACCTGCCGGTATCTCCCCTCCACCGAAGGGATAAAAATGGACCTAGTCACCTAATCGCTGGCGGATAATTCGCAGCCAGGGAATGCCTTCATGGGTGGATTTGCCGACTGATCCTTCCACATCGAAATGAAAAACTGATTTCGCCACGCCGGCACGTTGCCTCGGTGCCGCTACCCTCGCGATGTCAGTGAGCTCACCATGGCACCGAGAGTCGATCCACGACATCTCGCCTGGCCAACACCCTCGAACACAGCTCCCATCGATCTCGATCGGGATCTATCGATTTCTGATACCGCATCTCGAAAACGTCGCGAGCTTCCTGCCGAAGGTGGATGTATTCATCCACCATCTTGTTGAGCTTCTCCACGCTCTCGATCCATTCGTCTTCGATGGTGTCAGGGAGACCACCGAAGATGTCGTATCGGTCCTTCATCCGGCGCGACAACACCTGATAGATCCTCTCGTCTTGGGTCTCGTGATAGACTAGGTTGAGCATGTCTACAGTGCGGCGCGCCTGTCCGAAGCGCTTGATCCGGCCCAGCCGCTGCTCGAGCCGAGACGGATTCCAGGGCAAGTCAACGTTGATCAATGTGCCAAGAGTCTGAAGGTTCAGGCCCTCACAGGCTGCATCGGTCGCAGCGACGAGGCGTATCTCCCGCTTCTTGACCGCCGCCTTGATTTCCTCGCGCTCGACCGCCGCGAAATCCTCGCCCCGGAACAAACCACTCTTGCCAGTGCCCGCGTAGACGCCCACTGGCTCTCCAGGAAGGAGTTTCGCGAGCTCTTCGCCGATGAAGTACGTCGTGTCGTAGTACTGGCTGAAGACGATGCACCCGTGCTCGAGCCAGGTTTTCCCCTCGGTACGATGCTCGGTGAGGAAGTATTGCACTGCCGCCAACTTAGGATCTCGCGCCTCTGGCCGAGACAATTCCTGCACAATCGTCTGCAGGTGAGTCGCCTCGTCGGGGGTCAGTTCGCTGAGCTCCTGCTCTACAAGACCCGCCTGCTCTTCTTCTTCCAGGCCCTCTCGCTGCAGCATCTTCGCCGCGGTCGACCGACCCGACGCAAAGCTCGAACAGATGCGCTGAAGCAGCAGTGTCTTCATGAATCCCGCTGCCTTGCTCCGCTGCTTCAAGGCCTCCGTAAACGCTTCCGCAGCCCGGTACGCCAGGTCGAAGGGGTGATTCGTCAGGAGGCCCAAGCCGCTGAACTGCACACCAGCGTACGCCGTCGCGGGCACATCCGGATCTGGATGTACGTCGACTCCGACCTTCTCCAGTAGGCCCGCGTCTTCGAGTGTCTGGCGACGCCGCAGCACCGTATGCCGGACCACGGGGTTGTGCTCGCGGAAGAACTCTGGGGCGAGCGCCTGTCCGACGCCTTGCTGCTCAAGGAACCCGAGCGACCCGAAACCCAGATTGGTGAAGAAGGATTGATCGCCGATCCCAAGATGGAGGCGCAGGTTCGCAAACAATGCGTCTTCCTCGCCGGGCGGCAAGGGACTGCGCAGCCATTCCCACGCCTCCCGTTCGTTCGCTGGTGCCTCATTTCCTTTGACGAGGGGCAACGCGCTCTCCCAATCACCCCACCGATCGAAAAACTCCCGACCGAGGACGAAATCCACGCCTCCGTTGAGGATTTGGAGAAGATCCCAGAGCTCGTAGACCTCGGTCTGAATCGGGGTCGCGGTCCCGAGCAGCAGATTCCTCGTGCGCGGAGCAATCCGGAGCATGAAGTCAAGAAGATTGTTCGGCTCCTGTTTCTTCTCTCCCAGCCCTCCGCGGCGCCTCGCCTTGTGAGCTTCGTCGAGGACCACAGTCCCATACTTGCGCTCGAGCAGGTGGTTCCGCTCGTCGGAGTCGTGAAAGATCAGCCCGGTCGAGACGATGGCGATACGAAACGGGCAGCGCGTGATGTCTTCGGGCCCCCGCGTGTTAATGACGTGACCCGTTGGATCAATCCACACCTTCTTGGTTGAGGACCAGACCGCACTCGGGATCCCGAGCATGTCCGTCAGCTCCACCTGCCACTGGAGCGTCAGAGTCGACGGGCACAGGATGAGCACCGGGCCGTCCCCCATGATCGCGGAGATCATGGCGCTGGCAGCAAGCGATAGCGTCTTGCCTACCCCGACCTCGTCGGCGAGCAGAAGCCGCGCGCTTCCATACGTCTCTCGGTGCTGAAGAAACAGAGTCACGAAGGAGCGTTGCCAGGCCTGGAGCTGCTCGCCACCGCGGTAGATCGGACTCTCGGCGAGGGCTGCCGCGGAGAGTTCCTCGGGGCTCGCTTCTTCGAACCGGATCTCCACTCGGTCCGCGACGCGCTTGATCTCCTCGACGATGGCGTCGGGAAGTGGATAAGCATCCTTCCAGAGCGCCTCGAACTCTTCCTCGACCCAGGTCACACCCTCCGACGACGCGTCTTCCCAGAGGATCTCGTAGTTCTGCGCGAAGGCACTCTTCGTCTCATTGATCGACCCGAGAAAGCACGTCTTCTTGCCATCCGGACCCTCGATGACACCAGCCTTGCCGTGAATGAACACCCGGTCCTTGGGTACAACCCGAACTTCGACTCGCCCACTGGTCAGTAGATCATGCAGCCGGCGGTAGCGTTCTCGGTGGAGCAGCGCCTCCACCTCCGAAGGCACTTCGTTCCAGCGCTCCTTGAGCGCCGTTTCTCGGACGTGTTTCGAGACGACGACATCGGCGGCGTCGAGCTCGCTGTTGCAAACGATCTGCACCTTTGGGACTGCCGCGAGCTCTTCGCCCACGAGCTCGAAGATGGAGCTACGGAAGTACCCGGCGATGCGCTTGTAGGACTTCGCTCCGCTCAGCTTTTCGCTCAGAAAGGCTCGATCCAGACGCTCACGGCGCGACGAAAAACGGTGAATGTCGCTCACTCCGATCTCCGAATCATCCGAGCCGCTGGTTCTTAAGCAGCTCGCGGAGCACGCGCGCAGCGCTCGCTTCTTCGGGGCGCGAACCGTCAAGCCGGTTTGCCAAGTAATCGGCGAGCTCCACGGTGAGCTCACGCTGGGTCATGTCTCCGTAGTAGTTGGGCACGTTGAGCGTGAGGTGGGCCAGGACATCGCTCCCGTCTACGTTCTTGACCAGCTCCATTAACGCATACAGCACGGCCCGCAGTACCGATTGATGCAGCTCCGAGCCTTCGCCCATCTCTGTCCGGCCGAACTCAACCGCGGTCTTGACCCGCGCCTCGTTCGCCTTGCGACTTCCCATCAGCGCCTGGAAGTCGCATACTTTGAACGCCTTGGCGAAGTTTTGGTAGTTGTCGAGCATTTTCGCGCCGCGGGCCTCCAGGTCGATCATCTTCAGGTAGAAGCGTTCAGCCGGCAGCAGCTTGTCCCAGTGAGATTTGGGGAGGCCTTGGGGCACGAGGCATTGGTTGGCCGTATCAACGGCAAAGCCGATCAGGCCGTCCACGAAAGTGGTCTCGCCCTTGACGCGCGGGCGGATCGCCTCGGCGGTCATATCGCGACCGTCAATCACGGTGTAGCGGGTGAGGACACGCAGGGCCGCCGCGTAGCCAGCCATCTGGATGTCCGCGTCCTCGAAGACGTTCTCGTCGCGGTAGAGGCCCTTGGCATCCTGGTTGAGGCCGGAGAGCGCCTCCACCTGCGCTTCCACCTCCTCTTGGATTTCCCAAGCGAGATCGTCGCGAGTGGTCTTGTGCGCCGCCTGTCGCTTGCGCAGCACTAGGAGGACTGTGCCCTTCACGTAGCTCCCCTCACGAAGAGCGCTGTCTGTCTCAGTGGCTACGTACCAAGCGGCTGTGACACGCAGACCCGCCGCCCAGACGATGTTCGCCATATCGGCCCAGATCGAGCCGGACTGATGGGTGAACATAATGACCTGAATACCGTTGTCGGGCATACGCTCGGTCATATGTCGGTAGGCGGCCACCATTCCATGCCGAAAGTTCTCGCCCTCGCCTTGAATCGCAAGTGTTCGGCGGCTGTCCCAGACCCACTGGGAGAAGTCGTGGGGCGGATTCTTGCGGAGCCAGGAAATGAAGAAATCAAAAATCTCTTCGTACTTAACGGCGTCACCGTATGGGGGGTCAGTGACAAAGATATCAGCTTGAGTCTGAACCTCCGACGCAGGCCCATTCTCTATAACGCACCGGTCCAGGTGCAGAATTGGAAAGGAGGGATACTTCTGTGTAAGCGCAGGAACTAAGAACTGGGTGCCCCGAGTACCGTAGTAGAAAAGAGTGTTAAGCGCCTGATTAACGAAAGCGCCCTTTGTAGCGGCGGCGCCGCCAAGACTGTTGTCAAATCCGCTCAAACGCGAGTTCACGTTAAGAACTTGCGTCAAAGCAGACTTCAATCGCGCGTCGGAAAACTGGTTGATCAAACCAGCAACAAGCAACTGCCGCGGGTTGAACACGTGGTGCCAGTGGGTCCAACCTCTCCCTCGTACTAGATCGAGCCCTTGATACCGAGGCGGCCCGCCCACCTCGATTCGCATATCGGGTACGTATCCCTTGGCTTGCCAATCAGCGAGGTGTTTGGCGATGAAATTCTCTACGATGCTTTCGCGCTCCAGATCTGCCGCCGTCACAGAGCGGAACTCCAGGTCGTATCCTTTGCCGTTGGCCTTCGCTCGCATCCATTGAACGCAGACCAGCCGTTCCTGTAGCAGATCGTCAGGATGCGGCTTGAAATCGAGCTTGTCCCAAGGGCGCAGCCTATTGCCTATCGCGCCGTCCGTTCTCTCAAAGTCCCCACGGAGCGTCGAAATCTTCGTCTTGAAGGACACTCCTTCAACTTCGTGCACAAGGTAAGCGTCGTCGAATCTCCCGTCTCTTCGCACGGTGCCGACTTCAGCAGCGGCCAGCTCCTCGTCCGTGGCCCCAGACTGGACAGCGATGTCATAGCCCTTGGTATTGCTATTAGGGATCAGCTTGGCGATGACACGGTAACCCTTGCTGATGACCAGGGTTGGAAGAGCTGGTACGAGCCATCCACTCTGCGGGCACCGTGCCTCTACGCAGTACACAAGCACCTTAGTGCGCCATCCAACACCGTCCGTTTCGACGCCCAGTCGGTCGATTTCCCCTTGAACTCGGCGTACCAGCGCCTGCTGATCCTTTACGAGCTTCTCGCGGCTCTCCTCTGAGCCGCCCACGACGTGAAAGGCTCCCCAAGTCAGCATACAAGCCACCGGGTTCAAATCTGCTGCATACACGTCGCAGCCAAGCCGCGCCGCCTCAAAGGGAATCTGTCCAGAGCCACAGAATGTGTCGCCCACGCGCGGGCGGCGTCCGAACCGCATAATTCCTAGCTGCGCAACGAGTTCTGGAAACGAGTACGCGCTGGTTCCCAAATGGGCATTGACGGCGCCCCAAATGTGCTTGTCGACCTCGTCGATCACGGTTTCAGGTCGTCTCGCCTTTATTACTCGGTCGCGATATGGAACCCGGGGGAGCATCTGCGCCTCAAGCGTGCGACGTTCGAGTTCGGGCAGATCCTCTCGCCAGGCGACCGTCACCTTGTCGTAGTCGGGATTCGACCAGTCCACGGGTGCCGAGGAGGGCAGTGCTCCTTCCGGCTCAACAGTGAAGTAGTCAGTGATTTGAGTGAGCGGAAGTTTTCCGACGACCTCCTTCGGATTTGGCCGACGCTTCCAACGCACAACGAAGGATTCGTCGTCCATCGCCATTAACTTCTCGAAAATCTCGAGGTCATGAACCGGGTCGTCGGTGGCCGGCAGCAGGCTACCCAGCACGCAGGCTTTGTTGACGACCAAAGGCTTACGCCCCTTCCAGTAGCTCCCGAGGGGTGTGAGCGTCTTGCTCTGTCGTCCCTCCTGCTCTTTATAGGCTTCGGCGGAGAGCTTCTGCACTGGCAACAACCGCTCAATTAGAGCAGGTGCGTCCTTTAGGGAGAAGGGGGTCACAGAAGAGGCCATTAGTGCTCGTCGAACAGGGGCAATTTGAAGAGGTCCTGCTCGACGGGGCGGGGCCTGCGCTTCCGGTCCGGGGGCTTCTCTCCATCGGAGAGTGCGAAGAAAAGCGCGCGGCGCCAGCCGCGTTCAGTGTCCTCCGGCAACCCCGCCTCGGCCGCCGTCATCGCGAAGAGCCACCAGCGTTCCTCGGGGCGGAGTGCCGCCCACTTGCTGCGAATGATTGGCAGCTGCTGTTCGGTCGCCGTCTCCGCCGCCCAGGCAAGGACACACAGCTCTTTCCCAAGCAACTGGTCAACGAGGTTTGTGCCGGTATGCCAGCGGCCGGTTCGTACCTTGGCGGCCTTTAGCCGGCCATTGAACTCGCGCCGAGTGATATCGGCGATTGACGACCAGACATTGCGCTTGAGAACCACCCGCTCTTCGTCGCGCGGCACTCCTCCCTCCTCGCCCCGATATCCATAGTCCTCGACGACGAGGACCGGCTCCTTTCGCGAGGCTGGAATCTCCACGCGAAAGACATGCGCACCGAACTTGTCGGGCGCGCCGAAGTCGACCGTCCCCGGCCGGCCGCTCATTGCTCGACATCTCCCGGATGCAGCTGGATGCCGAGCTTTCCAGCGAAGCCATTGAGGTCGTGGCCAGATTTGAAGTTCACCTTGCGGAAGGTCATCGTGATTGGTGTGGACGTGTCGGTGAACTGCTCGAGCACCTTTACGAGGAGATCCTCGATGAACGCGGCGTCTACCGCGATCTCTCCCACGTTCACCGCGATCATCAAATTCCCCTGGCCGACAGTGAGGCTGATGCTTTCGAATGTCGCGGACTTTTCGGAGGCCTGCTTTAGCCCGTCGAAGGTCTTCGCGCGCGAGTCGAGCTTGTACGGCCCACGAGATGCGATGAGGCGAGCGGGCTTTGTCTCGTCGATCTGGACGCCCTGCTTCCCCTTGGCGGGGAAGCGAAACTCGGTCTTCGCCTCGAGGCCGTCGGCCTCGGCGAATGCACGTATCAGGATTTCGCCATCTCCGATCTCAATCGGGCCTTCGTATGCGACGCCCTCGCGGGGCTCGCTGCCATCGAGCGTGTATCGGATCGCTCCCCTGGGAGCGGCAAGGAGTTCGACCTTGCGCTGGGCGCCCCCTTCGGCGAGCCGATTCCGCAGGACCAGCGTGTTCGACCACGTGACGGGATCACCCGTCTCATACTGACCAGACGCGTCACAGACCAAGAAGTTCACCCGTAGTGCGGCCGTGGTGAAGGGGTTCTCCTTGAGTTGATCGCTCGATTCGGAGACCTGTGCGTCCTCTGCGTAGTGGATCCGGGGAGCCGGTCCCGCGTTCTGCGGATGAACTCGAAGGCGAACCTTGCCCTCGTCTCCAAGCTCGGACTCGGCGACGACCTGGGCCGAGGTGCGCTTCTTCTTGGGCTTCTTAGTGACGTAGCCATTTCCCAGGTCCTCCCAGAGACCGCGGTTGCACGCGATCGATTTGAGGGTCTCGGTGCCCTTCGGCGGCAGCCACGGCATACCGGCCTGCTCGGCGTAGCGGTCCGCCACGTCCGACCAGCGCGCCTCGTCCTGGTTCTCGGGCCACAGGAGGTCCTGCGCCTTATCGCAAATGGCATCGAACTCCTTCTCGACGTCGAGATAGAGCTTGAGCGGGTTGGAGGTCAGCGTCTTCTCGATCTGCTCCTCTCCGTTGAACGGCTTCGTGGCGTCGCGGGTCATGTCCAGAGCCTTGGAGGCCAGCTGGGCGGACTTTCCGACACGGTGGATCGGAAACAGGACCTTGTCGAAGAGGTTGAGAATGGTCGACGTGAAGTCGTGCTCGTAGGTCTGCTGCTTCGTCTCCAGGTCGTCCCGTTGAGGATGCCCGTTGGGTATCCGGCCGTCCGCCTTCTGCGCAGCGAACAGCTGCCGAGCAGCCTTCTCCACACTCCCCATTGCCGTCTTGTCGCCAGTGAGCACGCACAAATTGTTCTTCTGGCTAAGGCCCTCAAAGAAGTTCTGCACCACCTCCGGCGGGATCTTGGAGTCGGGAGTCACCACGAGGAGAACGCGCCCCTTCCGCACGCAATCGGCAGCGTCCTCCAGCTTGGGTAGCGGCAGGACATCCTCGTAGCAGGTCTTGCGCAGTGCCTTGAACATGTCGTGCAGCCGATGCCGAATCAGGTCGTCCACCTGATTCTCGGGAGCATCGTGGGCAAGGCTCTGCAGGAGCTTTGTCAGATTCTCCTGCCGGTCAAAGTAGTATCGATCTTCGGGCGTGTGATGGAGGTACCACGCGACTTTCTCGAGCTCATCGAAAGCGCTAAGGAACTCCGACGGCTCGCGGAGCGGCGAGACCAAACACTCCACCATCTCCTCACGCGTGAGGCCCTTCACTGCGTTGACGGCGGTAGAAAGGCTGGCCGTCAAGAGCAGAGAACCGACTTGGCTGGCGGCTTCCTTGCCTGTATCCAAGTCGATGACCTGTGCGTGTGCCGAGGCCTGCGCATCCCACAGATCTTTGGCGATCACATCGCGCATGCCGGAAATTTCGGTGAGCTTGTCGCGCACTTCTGCAATCGAAAGATCGAAGTGCTGGGGGCCGATCAGGAAGACGTCGTTGGCCTCACGTTCCCAGACCGATCTGAGCAATCGCGACACCAGCTCGATCAGGCCGCGGGTCTGCCTGAACTCCTCGTTCTCCTTGAAGAGAGCAATCACATTCTTGAGCTGGGGGTGGAACGGGTAGGTCGCTTCGATCTCGTCTGCGATCGCCTCGGCACCGCGGCTTGTGGACTTGGACTTGGCGGCCTCTTCCAGCTTTCTCCCGAACGCCTCAGCGATGTCTTCGATCTCTGCCTTGTCTGGAAAAGACTTGAAAAGGCGCTTGCGTAGGATGTCGTAGATCTCGTTCGTAGCCAGATCCACGGGCGTGATGTTGCGCTCCTGGCGCCCCACCTCGGCTCGGGCGTCTTGGAGGGCGCGATTGATGAGCTTCGCGCCCGTGTCATAGGCAGCCGCGAGGTCCGAAACGACGATGCAGACGTTCTTCTTCTTGCCGGCGGCGGTAAGCAGGTTGGCAAACGCGCGCGTGGCGATATCGGCCACCGTGCCGTTGCCCACCTTCTGAGTGTCGAGGTAGTGAAAATAGGGCGGCATCTCGTCCAGGAGGATCAAGACCGGCTGGTCCCCCTCGAGCAGCTCGAACCAGTCCTTCTCGTCCGGCGCCTTGGGACCGCTGGTCCAGAAGGCCTTGAACCGCTCTGGCTTGCCAAGCTGGTTCGCGATCTCGCCCCAGAAGAAGTGCTCCGGATTGTTGCGGCCATTGAAGGCTGCGATGTCTGCGCTCATGAAGGCCGAAGCCCCTGTAACTCCGCTGCAGTACTTCTTCCGGAGCTCGGGGAAGCGCGCGAGCAGGCCGAATCCGACGAGGAGGTGCGTCTTACCGCCACCCATCGCTTGCTTCAGGTGAAAGACCGCTTGCGACGAAGCTCCCGCCAGACGAGTAATGCCCTCGCTGATGAGATCCTGCATGCCCTGTGTGATGTGGGTCTTCTCGAAAAACGCCTCCCCATCACCCTCCACCGTGATCAGCTCGTCAAGCTGCTCGATCTGATCGCTGAGACTGATAGAGAGCGCATTGTCTTGAAGTTGGCACGCGTCTCGTACGGTCTTCATGGCAGCATGCCTCGCATTGGCTAGTTGCTCGTGCCTTACCTGGTAGTGGGGCCTAAGAGCTCTCTACCGCGCCGATCTGTCTTGAACGTATTGCATTGGCCACACCTACACCAGCGACCGGCCTCACATCGCTTCTCGCGCGAAATTACAACGCTCCCACGACTTGGTGAATACTGGGAGATCTGACAGCTCGAGGGTCGAGTCCGGCTTTGCCAAATTGGCATCCCTGAGCAGGCCCTTGGCGGAAAAACCCCGATTGCTGTTTACTGGAGCAGAAACGATCAGGAACAATCCGACCGGCAGACACGATTTGTAGCCTAAATCCGCGTCACATATGTCAAACAGATGGGGAGTAGCTCACTTGTTGGGTCGCAGGCGATGCCGAACCAACGGTCTGACGACCTTTTCTTGAAATCATCACACAAAATTGTCGAGGGGTGAGGTGGACACGAAGGGGGTACCCACCCGGCGAAATACCCCACCCCTGCTTGGACTGAAGAGGGGGCGGATCTTTGGGCAATTCCGATGATCCCTCTTTGCTGTGATACCTTGTCCAAAGGTGTTGCCAAACATCATCACTCTTGTGGGCTAATTTGTGGGTTGGTCGCCTGATCAATTATAAGATATTGATTTTAATACTCTTATGGCGGACTCTCTCTCCGCCAGACGCTTGGCCTCAACCATGTCCTGAATCGCCCCTGGCCCGTGCGGTGCAAAGGGGATAGATTTTGCGGGGCCGGAGTTGCGATTGGCCGCGCAGCCGGTTGTGGTGAACTGCGTTCGGCCATGGGGAGCCAATGGCAGAACCCGAACGGCTGATCGTCGGAATCAGCGGGGCGTCCGGCATCGTCTATGGCGTGCGCCTGCTCGAAGTGCTGCGCCCGCTCGATCTCGAAGTTCATCTGGTGATGAGCCGGCCTGCCGAGTTGACGCTCGCCTACGAAACCAACACGAAGGTCGCGGCGCTCCACAAGCTCGCCGACGTCGTCCACCCCGACACCGATATCGGCGCCTCGATCTCCAGCGGTTCGTTCCGCACCATGGGCATGATCGTGGCGCCGTGTTCGATCCGCAGCGCCTCGGCGATCGCCACCGGCGTCACCTCGAACCTGTTGACCCGGGCCGCCGACGTGGTGCTGAAGGAAAAGCGCCGTCTGCTGCTAATGGTCCGCGAGACCCCGCTGCATGGCGTGCATCTGCGCAATATGGCGACGCTGGCGGATATGGGCGCGGTGATATTTCCGCCGGTTCCCGCCTTTTACGAGCGGCCCCAATCGCTGGAAGAAATGGTCGACCAGACCGTGGGCCGGGCGCTTGATTTCTTCGACATCGACTGCGGCCTGGTGCAGCGTTGGGGCGAAGAATCCGACGACAAGGCCCCGGTGCGGATTTTCAGGCGGTCCGCCGACAAGGGCTGATTTGCCTGACCAGCGAGGGAGCGCAAGCGTGGGTCAAACGGGCATACGGGATCTACAAGACGTTATTGAACGGCTGGATGAATCCAACCGTCTCGCCCGGGTCACCAGCGAGGTCGACCCCGATTTTGAGCTCGCGGGCATCGCGGCGCGGTTCGAGGGCAAGCCCTATGCGGTGATGTTCGAAAACATCAAGGGCCGCGACCATCCACTGCTGACCGGGCTTTATTGGTCGCGCGAGATGCTGGCCGATCTGATGGGCGTGGAGGAACGCGAGCTTGCCGCCGCGATCCTCGGGAAAATTCAGAAATGGCAGGGCGATCCCGTCCCGCCCGAATCCGTGAAGTCGGGGCCGGTGCTGGAGGTTACCCAGAACGAGGTCGATCTCTCGCGGATCCCGGTTCCCTTTCATTATCTGCGCGACG
>Ga0209633_10000197_pt1 | contig 73712 bp, 67 predicted proteins | sample Cruoilmetagenom1_FD_187290 | JGI IMG/M metagenome (GOLD analysis project Ga0209633, IMG submission 187290) | Oil polluted marine microbial communities from Coal Oil Point, Santa Barbara, California, USA - Sample 1 (SPAdes) (version 2) | ecosystem: Environmental > Aquatic > Marine > Oil seeps ... | reverse complement strand
TATTTTAACAATATATTCTCAGCATTGGTCGCATATAATTTTAAGGATAAAAAACCATCGCTGAAAAACAAATTTGTTGATACTAATCAACTATATTTACCTTTGTAGTTATATCGAACTCACGTTAATTAGGTCTTTCTTTTGGAAAAGGATGAGCAAACTGACCGGCCCAACTACTTTGCGTTGGGTCAACAATATTGTGTTTTGAATCAATTAAGTACAGTACAGAAGGTGTATCTCCAACACGAAAATATTGAGCCCAAGGTTCATTTTTAACTACCTCCTTTATATGATCTCCCATACTTCCAAATTCCGTTAAGGTTTTAAATATTTGTTTAGGTTCTTCACCAGTAAACATTCCATTATAGGTCCAATTGATCTCTAGCCACCACATGTCTTTAAACCTTACATCGTTATATATACTATTTCTACCATCACCATTCCAATTTATTTGCTTGCAAGGTGCATATTTTTTCCAGCTTTTAGGTAAGTGAGGTATGTCCTTTTCAAGCATTAAACCTGTACCAATAGTAATCAATCTTATATTTTTTGCCAATTCTGGATTTTCTTGTAATATATCTTTAAAAGTGCTCATATTCCCCCATATTAATACATATAGCGGACTCTTTAAGTCTCTGGCAGCTTTGATGAACAGTTGTTTAGCATGGTCTAAATCAATTGCAATATTACTTTTTATATGTTCTGCCTTTGGGTAATTTTTAAATTTAAATTTGTCAAAATCATGTGTATAAGCTTCAATTGCCATTTCACAAGCTTTATAACTATAAGCCTCATACCGCTCTGGAACTATACCTTCTATTTTTAATTCATTGGCATACCAAAAAAGATGTATTAATGATTGTCGATCGTCTGGATCTCCAGCATCAATATTGATATCAGTAAATATAAATACTCGAGGAAGTACTTTTTCTATTTTTTGAAATGACAGAAAAGTTATGGCAATTAAAATAACTAATAATGGTTTCATAAGACGCTGATAATTTAATATTTCTGAATTTGTTATTAAAGGATATTATCAGTTTTATTAGGAATCGTTTTTTCAGCCGATTACTTGATAGAAAAGTTGCATCTATTAAATAAGCTTTTTTAATTTTAATAATTCCCCGATACCTGCCCACGTCTGGTGGGGTTGTGCATCTACCCTGCTTGTCGGACGAGCAGGGAGAGTCAGTTTCAAGAAACTTTTTATTTAGAACAATTCTTTAATAATTTGTTCCTCTGTAATTCCTTCCGCTTCAGCTTTATAATTTTTTACAATTCTATGCCTTAATATAGCCAATGCTACTGCTTGTACGTCTTCAATATCCGGAGAAAATTTACCTTTAATAGCGGCATAACCTTTGGCAGCAATAATTAAATTTTGTGATGCTCTAGGGCCAGCACCCCAATCAATATAATCATTAACAATTTGAGCAGATTTGACCGAATTAGGCCTTGTTTTAGAAACTAGATTTACAGCATATTCAACCACATTATCCGCTACAGGAATCCGTCTTACTAAATGTTGTAAATTCAATATTTCTTGAGCTGAAAAAATGGAGTTGATTTGCTTTACTTCATCTGAAGTAGTACTTTTTACAATTTCTATTTCTTCCTCATAAGAAGGGTAATCTAAAAAAATTGAAAACATAAACCTATCTAATTGAGCCTCAGGTAAAGGATAGGTACCTTCTTGTTCAATAGGATTTTGCGTAGCCAATACAAAAAAGGGGGGATCTAATTTATATTGATGACCCGCTACTGTAACAGATTTTTCTTGCATTGCTTCTAATAAAGCCGCTTGTGTCTTAGGTGGTGTTCTATTAATTTCATCAGCCAAAATGATATTAGAAAAAATTGGACCTTTAATAAATTTAAAATGACGATCCTCGTCTAATATTTCACTTCCAATAATATCAGAAGGCATCAAGTCTGGCGTAAATTGTATACGTCTAAAATACAAACCCAAAGTTTCAGATATGGTATTTACCAATAATGTTTTTGCCAATCCGGGAACACCAATTAACAAAGAATGACCACCACACAAAATAGAAAGTAAAACATGATCAATTGCTTCGTTTTGACCAATAATTATTTTACCGACTTCTTGTTTTAGCTCTTTGTATTTTTTTACTAAATTTTCAACTGCTGTTACGTCAGACATGCTGTATTTGTTTAAGACTTTGTGTTTGGTATTAAATTGCTCTTAACCTGTTTTATTAATTATATTTCTTAAAGCCCAACTTTAAAACTTATTACTATCAATGGTACTCAAAAAAATTAGAGCAATTGTTATTTAATTCTTTGCCCAATTATTTTTAAATTCACATTTACTATAATCTTTATTGATTTTAATATACGTGTCTTTAATGTTTTCTTTGGCCCATTTAGTGATAGTTTCTTCTCGTTTTTTCTGTAAGGCTAAACTTTGAATTTTCACATAATCTTTAACCAAATCAGCAATATGAGCATCAGTTTTAGATTTCATTAAAATGATTTTATACATTTTCTCTCCTTCTCTGGTCTCATCATAAAAGACATCAGTAATTTCTCCTTGTTTTAAAGTACTTACTCTTGCATAGAGCGTAGGATCCATTCTTGTCAAATCAAATTTAGAATCATTGGTTTCAGGATTCATCAATAAGCCTTTATTGGCTTTTGTTTCTTTTTCACCTGAGAATTTATCAACGCCATCATTAAAAGGTAATTTTAAAGTTAAAATATCTTTTCTAATACTTTCTAAAGAATCTTTCACAGTATTTAACTGCTCTTGAGTTACTTCAGGTTGCATTAATAAATGTCTTGCATCGCGTTGCTTACCTTTAATTTTTTCTACCATTAAAATGTGATAACCAAAATCTGATTTAAAGGGCTCTGAAATATCTCCTTCGTCTAAGCTAAATGCTGCTTCTTTAAATTCAGTTACAAATTGACTTTCTCTGGTAATGGTATATAAACCACTATTTTGAGTTACACCAGGATCTTCAGAATATAAAATGGCTTTCATTTTAAAGCTCTCCCCATTTTCTACTTGTTGTTTTATTTCATTAAGTCTAGTAATCACTCTTTCTGTTTCAGATGCTGAAGGTTTGGCATATAAAACTATTTGTTGCAACTCTATTTCTGCTCCAATTTCAGGTAAATTATTCTTAACTTCTAAACTCTTGTAATAATTTCTAACTTCTTCTGGAGTTACATCTACATCTTCAGTTAATTTCTGTTGCATTTTCTGTATTAATAAGGCCTCTTTTTCAACTTCTATAAATTCTTTACGTAAGTCTGCCATATCATTAAATCCATAATAATTATATACCTTTTCTTCAGAGCCAAGTTGTTGCAAAAAATAAGCTATTTTCTGTTCAACCCTTCCGTTTACATCTGCCTCTGTTACAACAATACTGTCAACTACTGCATGATGTGATAGCAATTTTCTATCCATAATTTGCTCTAATATTTCACAATTAGTAACTTCAATTTTTCCCTCACTTTGTTGTTCTAACTCCATTTTATAGGCTGCAATCTCTGAATCAAGTACAATGTTTTTCCCTACTACTGTGGCAACTCCATCTAGTTTCACCCTTTTTTGATTAGGTATAGAATCTTGAGCATAAGTTGATAAGGCCAAACTTAATAATATAAGTGTAATATAATTTTTTAGCATTTTAGTAAATTTGAAATTCTTTATTTTTAATCGCATCTTCTGTTAATGTTTCTTCAATTTTCTTTAATAATTCTAATTTTCTCTTATGTAATATCATTTGCTTTATTGTAGGAAGGGCATAACTCATAGGTGCAGTTTCATTCCGCAATAATACATCTTTAATTTTTACCAAATACGTTCCTGTACTGTCATTATTATTTAAATAATTACGCTTTTGTAAAAACTTATTTTTATTAAAAGTCTTTAAAAAAGGAGCATTTTTAATCACATCATCATATTTAATCCAAATAGAATCATTTAGGTTAAAAGACTTTAATTGTAATTCTTGATTCATTATTTCTTCGTCAGAACTTTGTTTGTCCTCTTTAAATAAAGAAATAAATTCTCTAGCATTTAAAATATCGTTACCAAAATAAATATATCTAAATTTCACTAGAGGTTCATTTAATATAAATATTTCTTTATTTTGAGTATAAAAACTCTCAATATCTGTATCGGTAACCAAGGTGTCTAATTCTTGTTTAACTACAGCCTCTTTATATTTATTGATCAATAGGTCTTGATGATATTGATCGACTAATGTATTGATTTGTTCTTTTTCTTCCTGAAGATTAATTTTTGCTTTTTGAACTAACAGCTGTTCTCTTGCCCATTTATTAATAAAATTCTTTACAAATATTAAACTGTCTTCTTTAGAATAATTATTTGGTAAATTCTTTATATCATCTTCATATAAAAAAGTATTGTACACTTTAGCAATAGGTTTTCTATTGTCATTAGTTCGCTTACATGAAAAAACAAAAAGTAATAATATTATAAATATTTGTATCCTAAACAATTTAATTTTGATTTAGTTTTATGACTTTTTTCAATCCTTTTTTATTTATCCTAACAGGATATTGTTGCCTTAATTCTTTAATCCACTGCTCTTCTAAATATGTTTGAAAATCATTAATAACCAGACCTTTGGCCTTCTGAAACTCCATAGGTTCCGGAGGTATAATGGCAATGGTTTTTACAATTACAAAATTAGAGTTATCTATTTGAATAACGCCAGAAACGCCAACTTTATTTAACTCAAAATTTTCTGGAAATTTTTTATGATGATCTTCTATAATTCCTTGTGTAAATATCACATGAATAATAGGGTTTTCATTTACTAATTTTTTGATTTCTTCTAAACTTTTATCAGCGTCTAAATATTTTTTCACTAAATTAGCCTTATCATTTTGTGTGCATGAGGCTATAATAACATCTCCTCTTTTTTTCCAATAATAGTCATCTGTATTATTTTTAAAAAATTCTTTGAGAGCAACTGTATCTTTTTCAGCTTTTTTCCAAACTTTATCTTGTAAAAGGTCAAATAATAATAAACCATCTCTATATTCTTGCATTGTAAAAGCAAAATTCGGATCTGTTTTTTCTAAATTGGCTTTAAAATAATGCAACACTTTTTGTTCTAAAAAATCATTATATAATTCCTTATTATCTTTATTTACATTGCTACTTTTATAAATCAACAGATCATTTATAGTTGTTTTATCACCATTAATATTAAATAAACTATTTTCTAAATTTTGGTTTAGACCAAGAGAATCATTATTAATAAATAATTGCATTAAATCACTGTCTTTAGTAATTTTATACTCCTTCATTAATTTTTTTACGATAGATTTTCCTGCAATTTTAGAACGTTCATTTTTTTCTATTTTTTTTATCAGTTCTTCTTGAGCAGCTTCAAAACTTTTGATAGGGTGCTTTTTTATTAATTTTACAATATGCCAACCAAACTTAGTTTTAAATGGTTTAGAAATATCGTTAATTGATGCTAAAGAAAAGGCAACATCTGCAAATGACTTTATCATTCTATTGGCATTAAATTTTGGTATTGAGCCACCATTAACAGCCGTATTTTTGTCATCTGAATGCATTTTGGCCAAAAATGCAAAACTATCACCTTGATCTAATTTTGCATACAGTTCATTAATTTTAGTTTTAGCAAATAATGAATCTTCAACATTTTCTTTAATCATTATATGAGCAACTTCAACTTCTCCTTTTGAGTCTCTTTTATCGTTTACTTTTACTATATGATAACCGAATTGGGTTTTAAAAGGCATAGAAACATCATTAATTTTTGTATGGTATGCAGCATTTTCAAAAGGATAAACCATATCAAAGGCAGAAAAATAACCTAAATTACCACCATTTTGTTGAGCTGAAGGATCTTCAGAATATTGTTTGGCAATATCTTCAAACGGAGTTCCATTTAATACTTTCATTCGGGCTTCAATAATTTTTTGATAGGCCTTCAATGTATCTTTAGGAGATGCTTTTACCGGTACACTAACTAATATGTGATTGGCATTAATTTCTGTCTTCATCCTATTATAAGCCTCTTTCACTAACGATTCAGTAATCTTACTGTCAGTTAAATAGGGCTGTATAAGTTGCTCTCTATAATTATTTAATTCTTTTTTATAAGATGAAACTGTATCGTATTTCAAGTCGTATGCTTGTTTTAATTTCAACTTATAATTGATATACAATTCTAAATATTCTTCAATAGTTTTCTTGTTTTCTTCTGCAACAATATCTCTATTTTTATTAAAAACTTTATTGAATTCATCAATATATACGGGCGTATCAACTACAGTAAATAACACTTGTTTCTTTTGTTGTGCCTGAATAGAAATACTACTTATAAAAAATAATAAAATGAATAAGTTTTTAATACTCATAAAAAGTTGTTTGTTGAATAATAGATTTTGATAATTCATGTTTAATAGAGATGGACAAAAATATTTATAATTTCATATTAATTTGTTAAAAATATCACAAAGAAATAACACCTTCAACCTTTGCTACTTCTTTATATTTCACAATAATTGCATCAGCATTAATCATTGTAACTAAAATAGAAATACTAATGTATTTTTTTGTTTTAGAATATTTGGTACTTATTACTGCACCTATGTGATTAAATATGTTTTCAATTTCTAGTACTTTAGTATCATCAGTTGACACAATAAATTTATACATATATTTGGTGGGGAAAACAGTTGTTTCTTCCAATTGAAGTTTTAATTTATTATAGAATTCATCCTGTTTATTCATACTATTATTTTATCTTTCAGTGCAATTATAATACCAATTTTAAAAAAGACAATGGCCTACAAAAATACAGATATTATTTAGTTTAATGGAAAATATTTTTTTTCTTTGTTCTTTAGGAATTTATTAAATTCATATGCAACATAAAATTGTAATTACCGGAGGGCCGGGAAGTGGTAAAACAACATTAATTAAAGAATTAACAAGTAGAAATTATATCTGCATTCCTGAAATATCAAGACAAGTAACACAAGAGGCTAGAGAAAAAGGAATAGAATATCTGTTTTTAGAAGATCCTTTATTATTCAGTAAATTATTATTGGAAGGTAGAGAGAAACAGTATATTGATGCTCTTAATTTGGATACTAAACTTATTTTTTTCGATAGAGGTATACCAGATGTTCACGCATATATGAATTATAATGGTACTGTATATTCAGAAATTTACCTCGATAAAAGTAAAAATTATACTTATGATAGTATTTTTTTATTACCTCCTTGGAAAGAAATTTATATTACAGATGATGAAAGGTATGAAAGTTATGATTCGGCAGTAGCCTTACATTCTCATTTGAAACAAGCATATACAGCATTAGGTTATTCTATTAATGAAGTACCTACAGGAAAAGTTGCTTATAGAGTTGATTATATCTTGAATCAATTAAAACACTTATAGTGGATGATGCTTTAAAAATATTAAAAAAATATTGGAAGTATCCCGCTTTTAAGGCACAACAAAAGGAAATTATAGATTGTGTTCTTCAATGTAAAAATGCAGTAGTATTATTACCTACAGGTGGAGGTAAATCAATATGTTATCAAGTTCCTGCCATGATTAATGAAGGTGTCTGTTTGGTAATTTCACCATTAATAGCTTTAATGAACGATCAGGTGAATAGCCTTAAAGATAAAGGGATCAAAGCCATTGCCATTACGTCTAGTCTAAATAAAGAAGAAATAATTCAAGCATTTGATAATCTACAATTCGGAAATTATAAATTTTTATATCTGTCACCTGAAAAATTGCAATCAGAATTTATTGAGCAAAAAATTAAACAATTAAACATTAATTTAATTGCAGTAGATGAAGCCCATTGTATTTCAGAATGGGGCCACGATTTTAGACCGGCTTATTTAAAAATACCATTGATAAAAGAATTGGGAATTGATGCTCCTATGATGGCTTTAACGGCAACGGCAACCAAGCGTGTAATGAATGATATTATTGAAAATTTAAAAATAGAGGATGCAGTAGTATTTAAACAGTCTTTAGTACGTCCAAACTTAGCGTTACATGTAAATAATCATGAAGATGTTTATTTTCAGCTTAAAAGACAATTAAATAAAATTAAACAGCCTTCTATTATTTATGCAAATAGCAGAAGAACTGTTAAAGATATTAGTAGCTATTTGAACAAGAACAATTTTAAAAGTTCTTTTTATCATGGTGGTTTATCTGCTGATGAAAAACAATTGTCCTTTACCAGATGGATGGAAGAAAAAACACCTACAATGGTGGCTACTAATGCTTTTGGTATGGGTATTGACAAAGGTAACGTACAACAAATCATTCATCTAGACCTGCCTTATAGCTTAGAAAATTATATGCAGGAAGCGGGTAGAGCGGGAAGAAATGATGGCAATGCCATATCAACAATTTTTGGAAATGAGCATACCATAGCTAATCTTAGAAATCATTATAAAAAAGGCTTGGTGACCATAGATTTTGCTAAAAAAATTTACAACCACCTCAATCAATATCTTTATATTGCTTATGGCGAGCTACCCAAACATTCTTTTGAATTTGAACTTACAAACTTCTGTAATCAATATAAAACTAACATTTTAAAAACCTACAATACACTTAAATTATTAGAAAGAGAGCAAATTTTAAGTTTTGATGAAAATTTCAATAAACAGTCCACCTTAAAATTTGTACTATCACCAAATAAAATACTAGATTATTCTGAGAAAAATAATAGCAACATAATAAAAACAATTTTAAGAACTTATGGTGGTATTTTTGAGCATTATATAAAAATTAATGAATCAATTTTAGCAAAGAAACTGAACATTGAATCATCTCAAATAAAAAGTTCAATTATACAATTGGAAAGTAATGGTTTGGTAAAATATAATTATAATAAGAATATAAGTCAGCTAAAATTTTTAGTGCCTAGAGAAGATGATAGAACAATTCATAACATTGCATTGGATATTAAAAAGCAAAATACTATAAAACAAGAAAAGCTCAAAGCAGTAATTGAATACGTTAAAAATACTGCTATTTGTAGGAGTAAGCTTTTATTGAATTATTTTGATGAAAAAGTTGATAAAGATTGTGGTATATGTGATGTTTGCTTGTCTTCTGAAAAATTCACAATCAATTATATTGCAATAACAGAACAAATTTTAGTGCTATTGTCTAAAGAAAAGCAATTGTCTACTAAGGAAATTGTATCTATATTGAATATTGAAGGATCTATAGTTATCACAACATTGCAAAATCTATTGGATACTAATAAAATAACAATAAATTCGCAAAATAAATTAGAACTGATTTAAATGACTGATGTTAATATAGTATTTATGGGGACTCCAGATTTTGCCGTTGGAGTCTTAAAAGCTTTAATAGATAGCGACTATAATGTGGTGGGTGTTATTACTGCTCCGGACAGACCCTCAGGTAGAGGCCGCAAATTAAGTGAATCTGCTGTAAAGAAATATGCGTTGGAACAGGAGTTAACGGTATTACAACCTACCAATTTAAAGAGTGAATCATTTTTAAACGAATTGAAACAACTCAATGCTAATTTGCAAATTGTAGTTGCATTTAGAATGTTACCGAAAGTAGTTTGGCAAATGCCAAAATTAGGAACGTTTAATTTACATGCTTCTTTATTACCAGACTATAGAGGTGCAGCCCCAATTAATTGGGCAATTATTAATGGGGAAGATAAGACCGGAGTTACTACTTTTTTTATTGATGAAAAAATAGACACTGGTGCCATCATTTTACAAGAAGAAACTGCAATTAATGAAAACGATACTGCCGGCGACTTACATGATAAACTTATGCATTTAGGTAGTAAGTTGGTAGTGAAAACAGTAGCATTGATAGGTGAAGGTGAAGCAAAAACAAAACAACAAGAACTATCTAAAAATTCAATTTTTAAAGAAGCACCAAAGATTTACAAAGAAACTTGTAGAATAGACTGGACCAGATCAATAGAAGCCGTTTACAATACAATTAGAGGGTTAAGTCCTTATCCCGGTTCATGGTCGGTCTTGCATAATAATGGTGAAACTATTGAAGTTAAAATATATAGTGCCAAAAAAATTATAGAAAAGCATAATGACACTATTGGAAAGATTATTAGTAATAAAAAAGAATTAAAAGTTGTAGTAGATAAAGGCTATATCTTTATAGAAAATTTACAATTGCCAGGCAAGCGTAAAATGAATATAACGGAGCTATTAAATGGTTATTTATTTCATAATAATGCTTATTTTGAATAAATTTAATGTTATTCATTTATTTGATTATAAAATTTATCCTCTTTTTAAAAGCTTCAATATGACCTATATTTAAAGGCTTTTACCCTTTTTACAACTAAAAATAGTCAGGTTATTAACAATTATATGCGTTTTATCAACAAAATTAAAGATTTTCAGGGGTAAACATTGCGTTAACCCTTATAAAATCTATATTTGTTAAGCTTAAAACAAGCAAATAAATATTTAACCAATTTTAAATTTTTTAATTATGAACAAATCAGAATTAGTAGAATCTATGGCTGCAGATGCAGGAATTTCAAAAGCTGCTGCAAAAAAAGCATTAGACTCTGTTATGGGTAATGTTGAGAAAACATTAAAGAAAGGTGGAAGAGTTTCTTTAGTAGGTTTTGGTTCTTGGTCAGTTTCTAAAAGAGCTGCTAGAGATGGAAGAAATCCTCAAACTGGAAAAACTATTAAAATTGCTGCAAAAAATGTAGTTAAATTTAAACCAGGTGCTGAATTAAAAAATTCAGTAAACTAATTTTAAGAAACATCTTAAATTATTAAAAACTCTCAATTCATATTGAGAGTTTTTTTTTGTCATAATAATTACTATATTAGTTGGGTAATAAAATCAAAATGGAGTCAACTGAAATAAAAAAAGGTAAATTGCTCATTGCAGAGCCCTCTATTTTAAATGATAGATCATTTAACAGAACCGTTATACTCTTATCTGAACATAATGATGAAGGTTCCATAGGTTTTATAATGAACAAACCTTCTAATTATATCTTAAGTGATTTATTACCTGAAATTGCTTCAGACCTTACCATTTATAAAGGTGGTCCTGTCTCTAATGAAAACTTATATTTTGTGCATAGAGTACCCCAATTGATTCCTGATAGTTTAGAAATAGCAGACGGTATATTTTGGGGAGGAGACTTTGAGGTTGTTCAAGAATTACTGCTTAATAATAATCTTAAAAATGATGATATTCGATTTTTTCTTGGTTATTCAGGATGGAGTAAAGATCAATTGCAAGATGAATTAGAAACAACCTCATGGATGGTGATTGAAAATCAATACCAGAATATTTTTGAAATTTCCGACACCTCTTTTTGGAAAGATCAATTGATGAGATTAGGTGGTGAATATAGAATTTGGGCCAATGCTCCGGAAAACCCTAGTTTAAATTAATTTAACCAAATTTTTATTTCTTAACTCCTGTAAAACCTATTGGTTTATCTTTAAAATATATTTTCCCATAATCAAATGTAGGTCTAACAGGAAAGTCAAGATAATAGGTAATTTTAGAATTACTCAATTTCATTTTATTTAATGACTGTACTGTAGGAGATACTTTTTTCTTCTTTTTAATACCTAACATATTTGTTTTAAAAGTTTTAGCTTCAAAATCTTCATAGCCCTCCAATTTATATTTTTCAAAATCATTATAATTTCGATTATCTGGTTTAGATTTTAGATATACTTTTCTATCAGCTTTGTAGTAATAAATGGCTACAGGTCTAATTCTCCAATTTTTAGTATCATCAGTTAATGCAAATAAATTAAAATCTAATTCCTCTGCCTTACGATGTTGACGTGCAATATTAATTTGAACGCTTAAAGTTTTTAAAGCTTTATTTTCATATCGATAGGGCTGAGACCATAATTTTTTATTGAAAATAGATTTACCTATAGAAAATTTATAATCTTCTATAGGAATGTCTGCTTTGGTAATACTATCATTCTGTGCGAATAACGTTGAATTAACTAAGCTTACAACAACTATTAATACTATAATAAGGGATTTGTTCATGATATTAATTTATTTTTTCTAATAATGCCATATAAAATCCGTCATAACCGGATGCTACTGGCGAAACTTTCTTTTCGGCAATAAATTTAAAATCTTTGTGCGAGTTTAAAAAATTTTCTACCTGTTTTTCATTTTCAGAAGGTAAAATAGAACAAGTTGCGTAAACCATTTTACCACCTACTTTTACCAATTTGGCATAAGTTTCCAATATTTCTGCTTGTGTTTTTTTAATATTCTCAATAAATTCAGGTTGTAATTTCCATTTTGCATCAGGGTTCCTTTTCAATACACCCAATCCGCTACAAGGGGCGTCAATCAAAACTCTGTCTGCTTTATTATAAAGTTTTTTTATCACTTTAGTCGAATCGATATGCCTTACTTCAATATTGTGAGCACCGTCTCTTTTAGCTCTACGTTTTAATTCTTTTAATTTATTGGCATATATATCTAATGCAATTATCAAGCCCTTATTTTCCATTAATGCTGCTAGATGTAAGGTTTTACCACCAGCACCAGCACAAGCATCTATAACTCGCATACCGGGTTTAACTTCTAAAAACTCAGCTACTAACTGAGAGGATGCATCTTGTACTTCAAAATTTCCATGTTTAAAAGCATCCGTTCTAAATACGTTTTTCCGTTCTGTTAATTGCAAAGCGTCGGTATATCCTTTGATGGTTTCCGTTTCAATCAAATCTTCCAACAACATTTTTTGTAGTTTTTCTTTAGTAGTTTTCAGCGTATTGGCTCTTATTACAACTGCAGCTTGTTGATTTAGGGCTTGTATTTCTTTGTCCCACTGTTTGCCCAATTCTTTTTCTCCTAATTTATCTAACCAATCAGGAATAGATTCTCTTATAGCGCGTTGACTTTGTAATTCATCAAATTTTCCTTTAATTCGACGTACAGGTGTGCCTTCAAATTGTTTCCAGTCAGGTAAGCTAATCCCCTTAAGGGTAGCCCATACGGTAAATATTTTCCATAAATTTTCCTGAGTAAAATGATTCTTAGTACCGGCTATTTCATTGTATAAGCGCTTCCATCGTACACAGTCATATACCGTTTCTGCAATAAAACCTCTATCTCGAGAACCCCATCGCGTATCTCTTTTCAGGGTTTTTTCAACTACTTTATCCGCATATAAACCATCATTATAAATATAATTTAATGAATCTATAACTGCCAATACTAAATTTCTGTGTAAACGCATTTTTTGTTCAAAATTAATAGACAATAGAGTTAATATTCTTATAATAATCTAATAACTAAATGCCATTTTGGGAATGCAAATGTACTTAATATTATTGTTCCACCTTTAGTCGTAATAATTTTATCGAACGCAGTTTATAAAAATGATTATTTTTCTGTTCTTTTTTTTCTATTTAAAAACTAAAATTTCTCAAAGACTCCCAATCCAAATAATGCAAAATCATATTTTACTGGATCAATGGGGTCTAATTTTCGTAAACTAATGTCTAATTCCGCAAGGGCTTTGGCATCATTTTGCTTTCTATTTAGCAATCCTAATTTTCTAGCTATATTACCTGAATGTACATCTAAAGGACAAGATAATACAGCAGTAGGTATGGTATTCCAAATACCAAAATCAACACCAGCATTATCTTTTCTAACCATCCAACGTAAAAACATATTGATGCGTTTTCCCGCTGAGCCTTTTAAAGGATCAGAAATATGTTTTTGGGTTCTAGATGGATGCTCAATTTCAAAAAATACTTTTTTTAGTTGGTGGATAGCTCTTTGTGTAGATTTTTGATCGGTATGAATTGAAAAAATAGCTTCTAATCCATTGTGATTTTTATAAATGTGATGTAATGCCTTTATAAAAAATGTAAAATCAATGCCATTAAATGTACGATGGACAAAATTTTCTAAGGATTTTAGATGTTGAGGTTTATGATTGAGTACAAAGTCATATGGAGCATTATCTAATAACTCCATCATTTGTTTGGCATTTCTGATGATTATTTTTCTATTCCCCCAAGCTATTGTTGCTGTTAAGAATCCCGCAATTTCTATATCTTCTTTTATGGTATATTGATGTGGAATCTGGATAGGATCTGATTCAATAAATTTAGGATTGTTGTATTGTACAACCTTGGCATCTAAAAATTCTTTGAGTTCAATTTTGGTCATATCCATCTTCTAACTTTTTTGCAATAGAGAGTATATTCCTCTCCAAAAAGAGTTGTTAGAATTTTTTCTTCAGGTTTAATTTGAAAAGTGGAAATATACCATATAAATAACACCAATATTGTAATATTAATGTAATTTCCAAGTAAAATACACCCACCCATAAGTCCTATTAACATACCTAAATACATAGGATTTCTGCTGTATTTATAAATGCCAACGACTACCAATTTTGACGTGACTGAAGGGTCTAATGGATTTACTGTTGTTTTAGCTTTTGAAAATGGATATAAGGCTGTTAAATTGATGAAGATACCAATAAGAAATAAAAAAAAGCTTATAAATTTTTGTCTTTCAAAAGTAAAATGAATTGTAGTTACCTTGGTAACTATCCACATTAGTATTGAAAAAATAATAAATTGAAGTACTGGTGGTATTTTGAGTTTCATAGGGGATATAATAATAATCCAAATATATAAAAATTCACTGCTAGATTAGTTTTTCAAATTCTTATCTTCGTCTAAAAATAGTATACTTGTCAACAATAAATTTACATACTTCTATTGAATCTTTAAAAGGTGTTGGTGTTGCTCGTGCCGATTTGTTACGTAAAGAATTAGGTTTAAGAACATTGGCAGATCTAATGCATTTTTTCCCTAACAGGTATATTGATCGAACGCAATTTTTTAAGATCAATCAATTACAACATAACGCTACTGAATTACAATTGGTTGGAAAAATAACCCAATTAAAAACGATACAACAGAAAAGAGGAAGTAGGCTAGTGGCTACTTTTGTTGATGAAACGGGTAGTATAGAAATGGTTTGGTTTAGAGGAATAAAATGGATTAAAGAATCGCTTAAAATAAATACGCCTTATGTTGCTTTTGGTAAAGTAAATTGGTTTAATGGATTGTATAATATGCCACATCCTGAATTAGAATTGGTAACAGCATATAAAAAAAGCTTGCAAACTGCTATGCAACCTATTTACCCATCTACTGAAATGCTTTCTAAACGTGGTGTAACCAATAGAGTGATGGCTAAAATGATGCAAAATTTATTTGTTGAAGTCAATAATCGCTTTCAAGAAACGTTGTCTGAAAATATTATAAATGATTTTCAATTCATTTCAAAAAATGAAGCTCTATTTAATGTTCATTTTCCTAAAAATCAACATCTTTTAACAAAAGCACAAGAAAGACTTAAGTTTGAAGAGTTATTTTTTATCCAATTACAGCTCATTAGAAAAAATTTGATCCATAAAACTAAAATAAAAGGTTTCATTTTTGACATTGTTGGTAATAATTTTAACAATTTTTATAAAAATTATTTGCCATTTGAGCTAACCAAGGCTCAGAAAAGAGTGATCAAAGAAATCCGTAAAGATATGATTACAGGAGCTCAAATGAATAGATTATTACAAGGAGATGTGGGTTCAGGAAAAACTATTGTGGCATTGTTCACTCAATTAATTGCCATAGACAACAACTATCAAACAGCATTTATAGCTCCTACCGGTATACTAGCTAACCAACATTTTAATGCAATTTCTGAATTATTAAAAGGATTAGATATAAATGTAATGTTGTTGACAGGAGCGACTAAAACTAAAGAAAGAAATATTATTCACAAAGCTTTAGAAGATGGTTCATTAAATATCTTAATTGGCACTCATGCCTTATTAGAAGACAAAGTACAATTTAAAAATTTAGGCTTGGCTATTATTGATGAGCAACACAGATTTGGTGTGGCTCAACGTGCAAAACTTTGGATGAAAGGAAGTGCAAACGAAGCGATAAGTGGGGCAATTCCACCACATATTTTAGTGATGACAGCAACTCCTATTCCCAGAACATTGGCAATGAGTGTATATGGCGATTTAGATATTTCTGTAATTGATGAATTACCACCAGGTAGAAAAGAAATAAAAACAGCACATAGGTTTGATAGCAACAGATTAAGTGTTTTTAAGTTTATGAAGGAAGAAATTGCCAAAGGCAGGCAAATATATGTTGTGTATCCACTAATCAAAGAGTCGCAAAAACTTGATTTTAAAGATTTAATGGATGGTTATGAAAGTATTGCGAGAGAGTTTTCAAAACCTACCTATCAAATAAGTATTGTTCATGGAAAAATGAAAAATGAGGATAAAGATTTTGAAATGAATCGATTTTTGAAAGGCGAAACCCAAATTATGGTGGCAACAACGGTTATTGAAGTAGGGGTAGACATTCCTAATGCCAGTGTTATGGTCATTGAAAGTGCAGAAAGATTTGGACTCTCGCAGTTACACCAGTTGAGAGGAAGAGTTGGTCGTGGTGCAGAACAAAGTTATTGTATTTTAATGACCGATTTTAAATTAACTACAGATGCCAAAACAAGGATGGAAACAATGGTTTCTACAAATGACGGATTTGAAATAGCAGAAGTTGATTTGAAATTGAGAGGCCCCGGAGATTTAATGGGTACACAACAAAGTGGTGTTTTGAATTTAAAAATAGCAGATATAATAAAAGATGCACAGATTTTAAAACAGGCCAGAAATATTGCCCAACAAGTTTTAAAAAATGATCCAAATTTAATATTTGAAGAACATAAATCTATCAAGAAAGCCTATCAACAAATGAGTAAAAACAAAGCCATTTGGGCCAATATTAGTTAAAAATAAAAGAAAAATATGTAAACCGCCCCCTAAAAGGGGACAGTTTACAATCAATTTTTTTACTACCCTTCGTAATCCACACCCAATTCTTTTAGCATTTTAATGGAATTTGCCTTTAATGCCGGAGCTGGATTTAACGTGAGAGATTTTTTATAATTTTTTATAGCATTTTTCTTATCTCCTTTGGTTCTATAACCTTCACCCAAACTATCATAAGCATTCGCATTCGTTGGATTATTTTTAATGTTAAGTTTAAAAATTTCTATCGCTTTTTTAACTTTTTTATTTGTTAAAAATTGATATCCAATGGTGTTTAATTGATTTACATTAGCGGTTGAAATTAACTTTTCTTGTAGACTTAAACTTTCATCAACTTTCCCCTGCTTGGCTAGAATTTGTGATTTTATAAACTGATTATTGAAAGTTTTTTGACTAAAAAACTGTCCACTAATAGCAGCATCTATCCATTGCATGGCTTCATTTAAATCACCACCATTATTCAAGGCGTAGTTTGCGGCATTTTCCCAATTTGTTCTGCTAAATCCATCCTGACCTTGCATTTTTTTTCTGATATCAGCCAATACAATATCTGATACGGCAGCTTCAATTTTAAAAGGAATTTCTTTTTTTTCCCAAATTAACGCGGCAGTAGTAGATGTTGGTTGTACATCTATAAATTCATAAGTTAATAATTCTTTATGAGAAGTTTCATTTGTCTTTACAGTAACGATTAATGCATCTTCATCAGGATTGTAAAAGTAACTGCCCCAAGAAACACTGTTATTTGAAAATATTATATCAGCTTCACCATTTTCTTTAATAACCATATGTAAGCCATATTTACCTGCTTTTAATGGTTTACCTTCAACAGTTACATTATCAGTAAATTTAATAATGGTATTTTCGTCAGCTCCTGCACGCCAAGGAGATTCTTTAGCAGTTCCAAATCCAAGATTGTTCATGCCATAAGGCACTAGTTTTCCCCAAATTTCGCGGTCTTTAACACTGGGTCTTGAATAGGTAATGGCAACTGTTGTGATTCCAACGGTTTGTTTAACTGTGGCTTTTTGACTCCCACGTGGTGTGTTTAATTGTCCGTGTATTGAAGAAGCTGATAATAAAAAGCCTACAAATGCAATACATGTAAAGATGATTTTTTTGCTTAAATTTTTCATAATAGTCTGGTATTAAGTGATTATTAAGTTAGAAATTAATTAAGATTGAAATTATAATGACAACAAATTAGTTATAACTTAAATTACAAGTAGTTATAGTAATGTTAAATTAATGATCAAATAAGTTAAAATATAAAAGTCTTGAATAAAATAATTCAAGACTTTTTAAGGGGGAAAGGAATTTTTATATTTGAGTAGCTCACAACTTCATATTCAATGTTAAAAATAATAATATTTTTACCTATTCACTACATTTGAAGAATTAGTTATCAACCAGTATTTAAACAATTATAAATAATAATATTTTTTTTATTCATTGTGAAAACAGTTCCTTAATTTTACAATTCTAAATTCTAACTATGATATTTATAACTGATGGAGGTTCTACTAAATGTGATTGGATTGCAGTAGATAAAAATGGAATACAATTATTTGAAAAATTAAGAACAAAGGGGTTAAACCCTGCAATACTATCCCCCGAAGAATTAATGGATAGAATTCATGAAAATGAATTTTTGAATTTACATAAATCTGAAGTAGAGAAAATTTTTTTTTACGGAGCAGGTTGTGGCACAGAAGGGCCTCAAAAAGCCTTAAAACAAGTGTTGGAATTAGAATTTCCCAATGCTAAAGTACAAGTGGAAGAAGATACTTTAGCTGCGGTATATTCCACCATTGAAAATGATGAGCCTGCCGTGGTTTGTATTTTAGGCACCGGCTCTAACTGTACCTATTTTGATGGAAAAATTGCCCATCAAAAAGTAAAGTCTTTAGGTTATATTTTAATGGATGACGCCAGTGGTAATTATTTTGGTAAACAAATGATTAGAGATTATTATTTTAATCATATGCCGGAAAGTTTAAGAGTGTCATTTGCAGAAAGATATAATATGAAAGCTGATTTTGTAAAGTATAACATCTATAAAAAGCCAAATCCGAATGCTTATTTGGCATCTTTTGCTGAATTTATGTTCTTTCATAAAGACGATAAATATATAGTTGATCTCATAAAAGAGGGGATTAGAGTTTTTGCCAGAAATATGATCTTTCAGTTTGAAGAAGAATTAAAAACCGTACCCGTTCACTTTGCAGGGTCCATTGCATTTTTCTCGCAAGAAGAAATTAAAGAAGTGGCAAAGGAAATGGGCTTTACCGTGGGTAATTTTGTAAAGCGACCGATCGAAGGTTTGCTAAGTTATCACACTAGTCATAATAAATGATTAGCATTTAAATTAATTTTAACAATGTTCTTCTATTTTCAGTAATAAAAATAGCATTCAACACTATTAAATTTCGGCAGTAAAAGTGGAAAATTCGGATTTAATATTACAAAATCACATTCAGAACCTTTATGAGGTGATGCTCATATAGTATCAAGAGTAGCTGAAGGGAATTCTGATTAAGTATTGTTTTTTTAGAGACCAATAGAAAAACATCCACATAAACCTGATGGATTGATGTTACTATGTTTATGTAGTATACAAAAGGTACCCTTACCTACAAATCCTATCCTGCTGTATCAGGCTTATTAATTTGTGCTATATGGTAGCAATCATTGAAATCTCAACATTTACATTTTTAGGTAAACAAGCTACCTGAACCGTTTCTCTTGCCGGAGCCGTTTTATCATTAAAATAAGAACCATAGACTTCATTAATATTGGCAAAATCATTCATATCTGCAATAAAAATTGAAGCTTTCACTACATTTTCAAAGGTCATTTCTGCCGCTGCTAATATTACCTTTAAATTTTCCATAACTTGTTTGGTTTCAGTAGTTATATCATCTAAAATCAGTAATTTGGTTTCAGGATGAAAGGCAATTTGACCAGATATAAATAGCATATTATTGGTTAGTACCGCTTGGTTATATGGGCCAATTGGAGCAGGAGCCTCTGAAGTTGTGATAATTTTTTTCATAATTTCTATTTTTAAGAGGTTTTACTATTATGAATTTCAAATTTTGTTTTTAAAATAACCTTCTATCTGGAACTTTACGCTTGTCGTATTTAATATCTTGTAATACAGATGATTTAACGCCAATAAAGAAATAATAAGTAGTGCTATTTCCAAATGGCACCCAATTAAAACTCATTCGCCAACTGTCTAAATCGCGTTCAAAACTTAAATTGGTAAAAGTAATTCCTTTATTTTTAAAGTCATATCCCGAGGAGAGCCCTAGACTCCATTTGGGTGACAATTCTATATTTCCTGAAAATTGTAGCGAATTATTAGATATTTCACTCTGTCTATTTGCATTTGAATAGGTCATATTATATCGTAAACTTAATTTCCATGGAAGTGTAGCTCCATAGAGTTTTGCTACCTTGGTTTTGCTTTCTTCTTGATCATCCTCTGTATTTCTTGTGGTAATGTCGGTACCAAAAAGACTATCGTCGTCAGCACCAGCTCTGCTCGTGCCTTTTTTCTTGTCTTCATCTTTTTTGTTAAACATATCACTAGAAATAGAATAACTGGCAGATAAATTTGCTCTGGTTAATCTAAACAAACTACCGCCATTATTGATATTGAAAGTGTTTATTTTTCTACCACTGGCATTTATAGCATAAGGATCTAAAGTTGCACCTCCATTTAAACTTAGTTTATCGTCTAAAATTGTAGTACCCATAGTCATTCTAACAGGAGACCAATTTAATGAGTCGGCAGCAATATTATAGCTGGTTGAAAAGTTAAGATTATTTAAAAGTTTGATTTTTTCAGGTTCAACAACTGTAGAATCTTTAGACATCATTTTAGCCTCAAAAGTATTGTTAAGTACAAAACCAATACTACTTGATAATCCTCTTGACGGTGCACTAAAAATACCACCTTCAAAACGACTAAACTCTTTTACATCATCTTCATCTTCATTTTGCTGTACTTCATCGTAATAAAAACTAAAATCAGGTCTGTAATTAAAAGATACCGAAGGTCTCATCACATGTCTAATGGCTTGGAGCCTTCCTTTTTTAAAGTTAAACATTCCGTAAACAGTAGTAGAAGCAGAAATACCACCAGAATACTCTCTAAAAGCATCAAATTTATTTACAGTATCTTTTTCTACAATATTCTCTTCTGGATTATAATTCTGATCAATCGTTTTTAAATACCAAACTTCATTATAATTAACACTTGGTGAAAGGGTTATAAATTTTAATGCTTTTAAATTTGTACTGGCAGATATGGTGTGTTTTGCTCCAGAACGAGCTTTATCAAACATTCCAGGTTTAAAAAACAGCTCATCTGTGGTGGTCACTTTATTTTGAGCATCAAAATTATAGCTTAATCCTATATTTTGTAAGGCATTCTTTTTAGCTCCTGATTTTGGAGCTAAAGGATAGATTCTATCCATAGTTAACTGCAATGAAGGTAAGGTCATATCTATCTGCTCCGTATTAGTATTCTGTGTGTGACTTAATGATAAACTCATATTAAAAGGCGTACCCACAAATTTTTTATAATAAGATATAGACGAGCTAAATGTATTGGTTACATTTTGTGCAATGTTAAATTCGTTTAAAGATTCCCTAAAATATTGACTACTTCCTAAATTTACAGATGATGAAAAACGTGAATTTGGACTAGACTGTTGTGATTGACTATGAGACCATCTTACATAAAAATTATTTCTTTTACTAAAATTTTCAAATCCGCGTTGTCCCGTAATTAAATTTTCAAAACGCAAACTAAAGTTTCCACTAAATTTATAGCGTTTGGCATAATTAGATTCAAAACGAGTTGCCCAACTACCATTGGTGTAAACATCTCCTAACACAGCTAGGTCAACATAATCACTAATAGCAAAATAGTAACCGCCATTTTGTAAGAAATAACCCTGATTATTATTTTGCCCCCAAGTGGGGATTAAAAAACCCGAGACCGATCGCTCTTTGGTCAATGGCACATAAAAAAATGGTAAAATGGCAGGGGTAGGCACAGCTGCTAAATACAACTGAGACAGGCCACCCACAATTTTTTTTCCAGGTACCATTTTAATATTCTTTGTCACAATTTCATAATCTGGCTTGTCTTTGGTGGAAGTGGTAAAATGGGCTTTGTCCACATAAAAAACAGAGTCATTTTCACGTTTTGTAATTTCTCCTCTTACAATGACTCCTCCTTCTTGTTCAGTTCTTGTATTGTAAATGATTGCCTTTTCATTTTTAAAATTATAAATCAAAGAATCTTGTTCACTTTCTTGATCACCTTGTTTAAAAGTTGGTTTTTGATTATAATTGTTTAAACTATCAAGAATACCTTTGGCATAGGCCAAACTTTTATCATAATCAATAATTATTATCCCTGCTTTAAGCTCTATGTCTTGATAATATAATTCGGCATTGTTATATAAAGTTGCTTTTTTATTGACAAAATCATTTTTAATGTAGTCAGTTGCTGTTTTCTTAATTATATCATCTAGAAATTCTCTAGATTTTGTAGCATCTAATTTTGAGGAATCTTGGGTGAAAACAGGCTTAACATCTACCAGTTCAATGGCAGTATCAATAGTTGTTCCTTTAATAACAATAGGAATACTTTTAACTGGCTCTAAGGCATCTCTTTTTTGAGTTGTAATTTGACTGAATACAAATTGACAACCCATACCAAAAAAGAGGATTACAAAAACTATATGCTTAAAATTTGTATGCAATGCTATAAATAGTATTTTTGTAAACGTTAAAATTGGCTTAGTTTTTGAATTTACAAACTTACATATATTTTTTAAGTGGCTTAAGCCAAAAAATAGTTAATAATTTATATTTTTTATGAGTAACAATTTAGTTAAAAAAGAAGTACAAAGCTTAATATTTTTCTTATTAATCATTGGAGCAGTTTTTCAAAGCTATACGGTTACTGCACAGAAAAGCTTTACAGTAGTACTAGATGCAGGTCATGGAGGTAAAGATCCAGGAAATTCAGGTAATGGTTATTCGGAAAAGAACATTTCACTTAAAATTGTTTTGGCCGTTGGTAAATTGTTGGAAAATGATAAAAATATTGAAGTGATATACACACGTGATGACGATACTTTTCTAGAATTACATGAGAGAAGTAATATTGCTCAAAAATCTAAGGCAGATCTTTTTATGTCTGTTCATTGTGATGCTTTTGTTAAAAGCTCAGTACATGGGGCAGGTACTTTTGTACTAGGTTTACATGAAAATGATAGGAATTTTGAGATAGCCAAAAAAGAGAATCAAGTAATATTATTAGAGGACAACTATCAAGAAAATTATGGTGGTTTTGATCCTAACTCTCCTGAATCGGTCATTGGTTTAACATTAATGCAAGAGGAATTTTTAGATCAGAGCCTAGTGCTGGCGTCAATTATACAACAAAATTTTGTCAATGATTTAGATAGACATGACAGATTGGTAAAACAAGCTGGGTTTTTAGTACTTCGCAATACATTTATGCCTAGTGTTTATATTGAGGCTGGCTTTTTAACAAACAAAACGGAAGGTGCCTATCTTAACTCTAAAAAAGGACAGCAAGAAATGGCTAAATCTATTTATAAGGCTATAAAATCATATAAGAAACAGTTAGATGTAAATATGGTAGTAGAAGTAAAACCAAAACCAAAACCTATAAAAGAAACACCAAAATTGAGAATTATAAAGGGAGTCGATTTTAAAATCCAAATAGCCTCAAGTTCAAAAAAAGTAAATACTGCAGCTTATAATTTTAAAGGGCTAAAAGGAGTAGAACGAGTGAGAGTAGGAGCACACCATAAATATTATTACGGAAAAACTTCTGATTACAACGAAGTTAAGAAATTACAAAAATTTGCAAAAGAAAAGGGGTATACATCCTCTTTTGTAGTTGCCTTTAAAAATGATAAGAAAATTTCTGTAAAAGATGCGCTTTCCGCTAAGTAAAATTTTATACTTAACTTTCTACTCACAGAAATAATTAGTAATATTGCTTTTTATAGAGAATATTATTTATGGCAAAAATATCAAGAGAATTAAAAACCGGAATTGTATCCATATTGACTATTGGAATTTTTATCTGGGGTTTTACATTCTTAAAAGGATCTGATTTGTTTGATAGTAGTAGAAGCTTTTATGTTGAATATGATAATGTTCAAGGTTTATCGGTTTCTGCCCCTGTTACTATTAATGGATTAAACGTTGGTGCGGTAGATAAAATCTATTTTCATCCCAGTAAAAAAGGTACTCTTGTTGTAAAATTCTCTTTAAATAACAATTTTAATTTTTCTAATAATAGTATTGCAGAAATTTATAGCCCGGATTTTATCAGTGGTAAATCTATAAAAATTCTTCCGCTTTATGGAGACAATGCTGCTGTAGCAGGTGATACACTGAGAGGGAATGTTGAAGCGGGATTATTAGGTGCTTTAAACGATCAAATTGCTCCTCTTCAAAACACATTAGAAAGTTTTTTAATTAATGCAGATACACTATTGCAAGGCGTAAATTCTATTCTTGATAAAGAAGGTCAGATGAATTTAAAAAAATCTATTGCTTCATTAAATACTACATTATCAACTTTTAAAATAGCATCTCAATCCTTAAATAACATGTTGTCTGAAGATGGTAAAATAGATTCTATTCTAACAAATGCTACCATTGCTACTGATAACCTGGTCAATTTAACCGATTCATTAAATAATGCAAACCTCAAATTAACTATTGGTAAATTAGAAACAACTCTTAATAAATTTAATGGAATTTTAACTGAAGTTGAGGAAGGCAAAGGATCTATTGGCAAATTATTGAAAGATGATGGTCTTTATAATAATTTGGAAGGAGCTGCAATGGAAATGGAAGCCCTGTTAAAGGATCTAAAAGAAAACCCTAAACGTTTTGTTCATTTCTCTCTTTTTGGCAAAAAACAAAAACCTTATATTGAAGAGGAAGATTTAAAGGAGAAATAACCTTTTTCATTTACCTCTTATTTGCTGATATTCTTATAATTGAGTTCATTTCATTCAAGTATTGTATGAATATTTCCTAATAATAAAGTTATTAAGACTTAGTTAATAACTAATTTTTTTAATTCTTTTTTCATTAATATTATTTCTTAGATTTATGCTGTATAGATTGAACACTTAACAATTAGTTATGTTGCTCATTATCAAAATATAAACTGACAAATATTTATCTTTTAAATACTTGTTTATTAATGTTTGTTATGATTTTTGGGAAGCATTTAATTTTTAATTGTATTTTAAAGCATAAATAAAAAACTAGTTTATAAAAAATATTTACCCCTAAGTGCAATATTTACCAAACATACTTTTTGCGATTTTACTCATTGTTGGAATTGGGTTTTTTACTAAAAACGTAAGAAAACTGTTTAGAAATATTAAGCTCGGTAAATCGATCGATAGGTCTGATCATAGTAAATTACGATGGGTCAATATGATTAATATTGCATTGGGTCAATCCAAAATGGTGAGACGACCTGTTTCAGGCTTTTTACATATTATAGTTTATGTAGGTTTTATCGTAATCAATATAGAAGTTTTAGAAATAATTATTGATGGATTATTGGGTACACATAGAGTATTTTCTTTCTTAGGAGGTTTTTATGGCCTTTTAATAAGTGCTTTTGAAATTTTGGCATTATTAGTATTGATAGCAGTTATCGTTTTTTGGTTGAGAAGAATGGTACTGCGAATTCCTAGGTTTTGGAATAAGGAAATGAAAGGTTTTCCTAAAAATGATGCCTTGTATATATTGTATTTTGAGATGGTGTTAATGTCATTATTTTTAATAATGAATGCAACTGATACTCATTTTCAACAAGCTAATTCTGGTAATATTATAAGCCAATTTATTTCCCCACTATTGGCAAATACTAATGCTGAGACATTGCATATTATTGAACGATCAGCGTGGTGGTTGCATATAGCCGGTATCTTAGTGTTTTTAAATTATTTATATTATTCTAAGCATTTACATATTTTATTGGCATTCCCTAATACATATTTCGCAAATTTAGATGTTAAGGGTAAATTAAACAATTTGCAATCGGTTACGGATGAGGTAAAGATGATGTTAGATCCTAATATTGATCCATTTGCTGCTCCGACAGAAACAGAAAATGATAAAATACCGGAAAAATTTGGAGCAGAAGATATTTTTGACTTAAATTGGGTACAATTATTAAATGCCTATACCTGTACAGAATGTGGTAGATGTACTTCTGTTTGTCCGGCAAATATTACAGGGAAAGAATTATCGCCAAGAGCGATAATGATGAAAACAAGGGATAGAATTGAAGAAGTTGGAAAAAATATTGATAAAAATGGTCATTTTATTGCTGATGGTAAAGTACTAACAGATACTATTACTAGTGAAGAAATTTGGGCATGTACAAGTTGTAATGCTTGTGTAGAAGAATGTCCGGTTAATATCGATCCACTGTCCATTATTATAGATATGCGTAGATTCCAAGTTATGGAAAAATCTGCTGCACCACAGGAATTAAATACCATGATGACAAATATAGAAAATAACGGTGCCCCATGGCAATACAATCAATTAGATAGATTAAACTGGAAAGATGAAAAGTAAATTTAACAAAGAATTACACGAGTTAAAAGATAAAGATGGTAATTTATTAAGTCCTGAATTACTTGAAGGCGTAAAGAATTATTTGATAGATATAGATGGTACTATCTGCGATGATATACCGAATGAAGAACCTGAAAGGATGTTGACAGCAGAAGTATATCCTGATGCATTAATTACTTTAAATAATTGGTACGATAAAGGTCATATCATTTGCTTTTTTACCTCAAGAACTGAAGCTCATAGAGATTATACAGAAATATGGTTAAAAAAACATGGTTTTAAATACCATAGCTTATTAATGGGTAAACCTAGAGGTGGAAATTACCATTGGATTGATAATCATTTGGTAAAAGCAACCAGATATAGAGGTAAATTTACTGAATTGGTAGACAAAGAAGTTACAATTCAGGTTTTTGATGATGGTAAACACTAAAAAGAATTTGTATAAATAATTATAATAACTCTAAATTAATTGACAATGAATGTACCTACCATGGCTGAAATGATGGCTCAAGGTAAACAACCTGAAATTTTATTTTGGGTAGGTTGTGCTGGTAGCTTTGATGATAGAGCTAAAAAAATAACGAAGGCATTTGTTAAAATATTAAACAAGGCCGATGTTAATTTTGCAGTATTGGGTACTGAAGAGAGTTGTTCTGGAGATCCTGCCAAACGTTCTGGTAATGAATTTTTATTTCAGATGCAAGCCATTTCTAATATTGAGGTTATGAATGCTTATGAAATTAAAAAAGTAGTTACAGCTTGTCCACATTGCTTTAATACCTTAAAGAATGAATATCCTCAATTAGGAGGTGATTTTGAAGTAATGCATCATACCCAATTTTTAAAATCTTTATTAGACGAAGGTAGAATTACCATTCAAGGAGGTGCATATAAGGGGAAGCGGATTACTTTTCATGATCCTTGTTATTTAGGGAGAGCTAATGAAGTTTATGAAGCCCCAAGGGAGCTTATACAAAAATTAGAAGTAGAACTCGTTGAGATGAAACGTTGTAAGAGCAACGGATTATGTTGTGGTGCTGGCGGAGCTCAGATGTTTAAGGACTCTGAAAAAGGTAATAAAGATATAAATATAGAGCGTACAGAGGAGGCACTAGAGGTTAAACCGGATATTATTGCAACAGGATGCCCTTTTTGTAATACTATGATGACCGATGGGATTAAGAATAAAGAAGAAGAACAAAACATAAAAGTATTAGATATAGTAGAATTAATAGTAAACGCTCAAGATCTATAATTTACTAATTTGAGATATATGTCAAGTAATTGGTTCTCTTTTAAATTTAAGGAGCTGATTAAAATTTTATTAAACTATGCCATACATTAAAGACAAAAATTTGGTTAATATTTATGAAGAGGTTGATAAAGCCAACCAAACCATAAATAAATTAAATGCATTACTTAAAGATGAGGAAGAAAATAATTCTATTTTAAGAAAACATAGAGTTATTTTAGGAATTTTCGGATTACTAGCCTTAATACTTTTCTTGTGGTCATTTTTACCAAAAACTACGCCTGTAAATAATAAATATTTATTAAAAAACAACTTGTCCTTAATTAGCAACGATTCGCTATTTCAATTAAAAGAAGATTTAAAAACGGCTAAGAATAGTACCTTCTCTGTTAATGAAAATGCTCAAGGTATTGTAGGCGAAACAATAGTGTATAGTATTCAAATTGGTGCATTTGCCAACTTTAAGGCCAAGTTGTTTTCTGATGATTTGGCACATATGAAAGAATTTGAGGAGGGCGGTTTAAACAAATATGCCATTGGCAATTTTGTGACTTATTCAGAGGCAATTGTATTAAAAGATGATTTAAAAAGATTAGGTTTTACTGATTGTTTTGTCATTGCTCAGTCTTATGGAGATCCTGTTAATATTAGAGAAGCTCTAGAATTAAGTGAAGAAAGTCAATATTTAAATTAAGAATCTAATATTTTTATTTTTACTACCTTTATAGACTATGGTGTTGAGTAAAATAGTATCTATCTGCAACTGGATTCATTTCCATACAAAAAAATCTTAACCAATACTAAAAGACAATGCCCAAGGCATTCATAAAAGCAGCCCGTTTACGTACCTTACCCTTATCAATTTCGGGAATCATTGTTGGCAGTTTTTTAGCTTACAATAATGGGTTTTTTAATTGGTTGATATGCCTTTTGGCCATTTTAACTACAATAGGATTTCAAGTGTTATCCAATTTTGCTAATGATTATGGAGATGGAGTGAAAGGAACAGATAATGAAGATAGAATCGGTCCGAAACGAGCCTTGCAAAGTGGTGAAATAACGCCAAAACAAATGTTAAGGGTCATTAAAGTAACAGGGTTTTTAACATTTTTAATTGCTATTTGGTTGATTTATTTGGCTTTCGGAAAAGAAAATCTCTTATATTTCTTCTTATTTTTATTTTTGGGCTTAGCCAGTATTGCAGCAGCTATAAAATATACTATGGGAAAAAAAGCTTATGGTTATAGTGGATTTGGTGATCTATTTGTTTTTTTATTTTTTGGATGGTTAAGTGTTATAGGAAGTTATTTTTTATATGCAAAACAATTAGATTGGACTATTTTTATTCCGGCTACCGCTATAGGAATGTTAAGTGTAGGTGTTTTAAATTTAAATAACTTACGCGATCGCATCTCTGATGAAAAAGCTCATAAAAGAACTTTAGTAGTTAAAATTGGTGAAAAATTCGCTAAATATTATCACTATTTTTTGTTAATTTCTGCCTTTTTATTGGCATTACTTTATACCCTTTTGCATTATAGTACTTCAATACAATTTATTTTTGGTATTGCATTTATACCTATTGCTAAGCACTTTTATACTGTTTATAAAAATACTAAGCCCGTATTATTAGATCCTGAACTAAAAAAACTAGCCTTAAGTACCGTTTTATTTGCTATCCTTTTCGGATTGGGACTAATATTGTAATTCATTTTGATTAACTTTATAATCAAAATCTATTCGTATGAAAATTACATATCTTGGTCATGCTTCCCTCAGTATAGAGGCACATGCACAAACAATACTTGTTGATCCGTACATTACAGCTAATGCCTTAGCAGGGCATATTGATATTAGTAAACTGGAAGCAGATTATATGGTACTCACACATGCACATGGTGATCATATTTTAGATGTAGAAGCTATTGCTAAACGTACCGGAGCAATAATTATTTCAAATTTTGAAATCGTTACTTATTATCAAAATAAGGGTTTTGACGGGCATCCTATGAATCATGGTGGGACTTGGCAATTCGATTTTGGAAAATTACATATGGTAAATGCTGTTCATACCAGTTCTTTTCCAGATGGAACCTATGGAGGTAACCCAGCCGGATTTGTTTTAGAAACGAAGCATCATTGTGTTTATATTGCTGGAGATACCGCTTTGACATATGATATGAAGTTAATCCCCAAAACAATCGCAAAACTAGATTTGGCCATATTACCAATTGGCGATAATTTTACGATGGGTATTGATAGTGCTATTATTGCTTCTGACTTTGTTGAGTGTGATAAGATTCTTGGCTATCATTATGATACTTTTGGATATATAAAAATTGACCATAAACAAGCAAAGGATAAGTTTACTAAAAAGAAAAAAGAATTGATTTTATTAGACATAGGTAAACATTTAAAGATTTAATTATGAAGACAATATCTGTAGGTTGGTTTGAAATTCCGGTGGTGGATATGGATAGAGCGATAACTTTTTATAATGAAGTTTTTCAAATAGAAATTGTAAAACAGGATTTTGAAGGCACAGAAATGGGCTGGTTTCCATTTGTAGGTAATGGTAAAGGTGCTCCTGGATCATTAGTAAAGAATATTGATCATTATAAACCAGCAACTCAAGGTGTATTGATCTATTTTAGTTCTCTTGATGTTAATAATGAATTAAGTAGGATTGAGAAGGGCGGAGGTAGAATATTACAATCTAAAACCCAAATTTCAGAAGATCATGGTTATATGGCTTCATTTTTAGATTCTGAAGGAAACAGAGTAGCAGTGCATTCACAAAAATAAATTTTTAATGATTCATTACATTTGTGGAATATTTTATAAACTCATGACTCAAGTAGTACCCTCGCTAGGAATCGAACCTAGATCAAAAGTTTAGGAAACTTTTATTCTATCCGTTGAACTACGAGGGCTTTAGGCAAAAATACAAATTCCTAAAATTATACTCTAAAAAAAAATTCCAAATTTCAATAATTATAAACAGGAAGTCACCTCTTGAAATTTCAATGTGTATCTTTGAAAAGTAACTAACTATGCATGAAAGCCTATTATAAAAAACACATACTTAATTTTAAACAGCCGGGAGGAACTTCCCGTGGTGTATTGCTTAGCAAAGAAACTTATTTTTTAATTATAGAGCATAAAGGTAAAAAAGGAGTAGGTGAGTGCGGATTATTTAGAGGTTTAAGTGTCGATGATAGACCCGATTATGAGGAAAAATTGCAATGGCTTTGTTACAATATCAATTTAGGAAAAGAAGCACTGCTATCACAAATATTTGACATGCCATCTATACAATTTGGATTAGAACAAGCTTTATTGTCTTTAGAAAGTGATCATAAATTCATCTTATTTCCTTCAAAATTTACTCAAGGAGAAGCTTCAATACCAATTAATGGTCTTATTTGGATGGGTACAGCTAGTTTTATGAAACAACAGATTAAGGATAAGATTAAATTAGGTTTTACCACTTTAAAATTAAAAATTGGAGCCATAGATTTTGATACTGAGATTGAATTATTAAAATCAATTCGGCAAGAGTTTTCATCTAGAGAAATAGAATTACGTGTTGATGCCAATGGTGGATTTAACCCTACAGATGCCCTAGAAAAATTAAAGCGTTTATCAAATTTTGACTTACACTCTATAGAACAGCCCATCAAACCTAGGCAATGGTCAGAAATGGCTGATTTGTGTGACAAAACACCTTTGCCAATTGCTTTAGATGAAGAATTGATAGGGGTTTTCTCTTTTGAGGATAAAGAAGAGCTAATCAGAACCATAAAACCACAATATATTATTTTAAAACCAAGTTTGATAGGAGGGATTGATGGAAGCGAAGCATGGATTAAAATTGCAAACAATCTCAATGTGGGTTGGTGGGTAACATCTGCTTTAGAAAGTAATATTGGCTTAAATGCCATAGCACAATTTACATATAGTTTACAAACTTCTATGCCGCAAGGTCTAGGTACAGGGAGTTTGTTTACCAATAATATACTATCTCCTCTGGAAGTAAAAACCGGACAGCTACATTATAATCCGAATTTGACATGGGACTTTAACTTATAAAACTTATTTTTGAAAATCAAATTTTGGAGAGCATGGATTTTATACAAAAAGGGTTTATTGGTAGAATAGAATGGTATTGGTATATGTTAACAATAGGCATAGTTTTTGTTTTTTGGCAAATCATCGGAGTTGTGCCATTATCCATAGTGGCATATGTTGAAGCGGGAAGTTTTAAAAATTTTGTGGAGGCAGGGAAAGATGCCTTTGCAAGTTTAGGTATAGACTCTAATTTATATTTATTTTTAGCCTTATTAACTTTAATTACTGGTTTATTGGGTTTGATTATAGGTGTAAAATTTTTGCATAAAAAAACAATAAGGGATATAACCACGAGTAGAAAAAGGGTTGATTGGCATAGAGTATCTTTTTCGTTTTTATTATGGTTCTTTATTTCCGTAGGTTTTATAGTAGTAGGTATTTTATTAGATGATGAAAATTTAGTATGGAATTTTAAACCAATACCGTTTTTCATTTTAGTTGTGATTTCTTTAATTTTTATTCCATTGCAAACAAGTTTTGAAGAATTACTAATGAGAGGTTACCTCATGCAGGGACTAGGAGTATTAGCAAAAAATAGATGGTTGCCATTGATTGTTACATCTTTAATTTTTGGTTTATTACATGGTGCTAATCCAGAAGTAGAAAAATTGGGTCAGGGCGTTATGGTCTTTTACATAGGTACTGGTTTATTATTTGGAATTACCACTTTAATGGATGAAGGTACAGAAATAGCATTAGGCATGCATGCAGCAAATAATATAGTAGCTGCCATAATTGTAACGACAGATTGGACAGCTTTTCAAACAGAAGCCTTATATATAGACACTTCTGAACCTTCATTAGGTTGGGAAACCTATTTGCCGGTTTTTGTATTGTATCCTATTATTTTACTTATTTTTTCAAGAAAATATGGATGGAAAAATTGGTCAGAAAAATTGTTTGGTAAGGTTGAAGAACCTACTTTAATAGTCGAAGAATAGATTAATTTGCAGAGGGAATCCATATTATGAGTTGTACGAAATTGCATAAAAACTTTATCCTTAACGAAAAATCATTTAAAAACGTTGAAGAATTGTTCATATTTTCAAAAACAATTTCAAATGATGTAGCTGCTTTTTTAAAACGATGGTTTGACACTTCTGATCTTATCAAAGTACAAACTTCGGGCTCAACAGGAAAACCTACCACTATTCAACTTAAAAAAGAATTTATGGTTAATAGTGCTTTGGCTACAGGAGATTATTTTAAAGCACACGAAAAGACAAAAGCATTATTATGTTTGTCTCCAAATTATATTGCAGGAAAAATGATGCTAGTAAGAGCATTAACTTTAGGATGGCATTTAGATGTAGTTGAACCTAGTTCAAATCCGTTAGTTGGTATAAGGAAGGATTATGATTTTTCTGCGATGGTACCATTACAGTTAGAGAATTCTTTGCCAGATCTACACAGAATAAAAAAATTAATTGTTGGAGGAGCTCCAGTTTCTAAGACATTATTTGAAAAATTACAAAATGTTACAACAGCTATTTTTGCTACCTATGGTATGACAGAAACGATTACTCATACAGCCGTAAAGCTGTTAAATGCTTCTTGTCATACTGTCCCGAAAGTTTTCGGGATTGTTTCAGCATCTCATTATACAGTTCTTCCACACATCAACATCTCAAAAGACTATAGAAATTGTTTAATCATCAACGCTCCTAAAATTTCAGACACAGAAATTATTACAAATGATTTAGTGGAGTTGATTTCAACTACAGAATTTAAGTGGCTAGGTAGATATGATACTATTATCAATTCGGGAGGTGTAAAATTAATCCCTGAACAAATTGAGGATAAGTTATCAGCAGTCATAGATAATCGTTTTTTTGTGGCAGGTGTTCCTGATGATGTTTTAGGAAAGAAGTTGATTTTAGTTATAGAGATTCAAGATGTAAGCTTCAAACTTCAAAATTTGAAATTTAAGATTTCAAACTTAACTTCTCTAAACAAGTTTGAGGTTCCTAAAAATATTTATACTGTTGAGAAATTTATTGAAACGGAAACAAAAAAAATCCAACGTCAAAAAACATTGGATCTAATTTTTAAAAATAAATGATTTCTTATTTGAAAATATCTAGAAACCTGAGTTCGATTATTATTTGGAGGTTCAGATTTTCATAAAATTTAATAGACAAGGCGTTATCATGCAGATATAGCTGGCTATATCAAATGATGACAACACCGTATATTGGATTTTAGGAAAAAATATTTACTATTCCACCTCTAAACAGAGATTTTCTTCCTAAAAATGATGAAGTAATAGCGTGCTATTACTTCATCATTTTTAGTTGAAACTCACCATTTATAGACGGTCTGAACCCTAAAGAATAATCGAACTCAGGTTAAAAGACTTCTGAAAAATCCTTTTCTCATACTAGATGTTTCCATTCTTGACCTTTCATAGAAAACTTCTAAATCCTTAAGTTCATTTTTATCAAGCCAGACGCCATGTCCATTAATGCAAGAATCTATATAAATTTGTGAGCAGTAACCATATTCTCTTCGTTCCAATTCAGTATGGCATTTAGGACAAGCCACCAAAGGTTTATCTTTGGATTTTGCCATTAAAATAGATTTCCCAACATAATCAGGGATTCGGTCAAGTTCCTCTTTATAATCATTCAATTTAATGTTCTGAATTTTTTCTAATTCATTAGTATCTAACCAAATACCATTACAATCATTACAAGCATCCACTTCAACGGAATTCTCATAAATTTTTCGCTCTAACTCGTAACCATCAACAGGACATTTCATCTTAATTATATTTTAATTTATTTTCCTTTAATTAAAAACTACTAACTATTCCACCAACACCCATTCACCCTTTTCAATCAGTGGAATGGCTTGTTTGTATTTTACATCTTTGCTTTCGCCATTCATTACATTTTTAATAGTAACATGCTCATTTCTACCTATTTTACGTTCTGATCGAACAATCGTTTCAGTAACTTGTTGTTCTTGTGTTTGATTGGTAGAGGTATCTTGAGTTGGACTCCTAAAATCTGCTTTACTAATCTGTACTTTTTCTCGTTTTTGTTCTTTAGCCTGTGATATTTGTTGTGAGTTTTGATTTGGCAATTCACCTTTAAATAAGAATGAAAGCACTTCTTTATTTACCTTAGTAAGCATTTTTTTGAATAATTCAAATGCCTCAAATTTATATACCAATAAAGGGTCTTTTTGTTCGTAAGTGGCATTTTGAACAGATTGCTTTAATTCATCCATTTGACGCAGATGATCTTTCCAAGTTTCGTCAATAATAGCTAATGAAATATTCTTTTCAAAATCAGTTACCAATTGTTTCCCTTCAGAATCATAAGCATCTTTAAGATTGGTTACTACGTTTAATGTTTTTACACCATCAGTAAAAGGCACGGCAATACGTTCATATTGATTACCTTGTTTTTCATAAACATCTTTTATTACCGGGAAAACTGCTTCTGCATTACGTGCTATTTTTTCTTGATAATGCTTATAAACTACATCGAATAAATCATTGGTTAGTTCTTGTTCTGATTTTTGTTCAAATTCTTCTTTACTAAAAGGAGAAGAAGTAGATGAAAATCTAATCAATTCAAATTCAAAATTAGAATAATCATTAACTGCTTTATTTTCCAGTACAATAGACTCACACGTTTCATAAACCATATTTACAATATCTACTTGTAAACGTTCTCCATATAAAGCATGACGACGACGTTTATAAACCACTTCACGCTGAGCATTCATAATATCATCATATTCTAATAATCTTTTTCTAATTCCAAAATTATTTTCTTCTACTTTCTTTTGGGCTCTTTCAATAGACTTAGAAATCATTGAATGTTGAATCATCTCTCCTTCTTTAAGTCCCATTCTATCCATCATCTTAGCCACGCGTTCAGAACCAAACAAACGCATTAAGTTATCTTCTAAAGAGACATAGAATTGAGAAGAACCTGGATCTCCTTGACGTCCGGCTCGACCACGTAATTGTCTATCTACACGACGAGAATCATGTCGTTCAGTACCTACTATAGCCAAACCACCATAGCTTTTAACTTCATCTGATAATTTAATATCTGTACCTCGACCTGCCATATTTGTCGCAATAGTAACTACCCCAGGATTACCGGCTTCTGCAACAATATCAGCTTCTTTTTTATGTAATTTTGCATTTAATACATTATGCGGAATTTTTCGAATGGTTAACATTCTACCGAGTAATTCAGAGATCTCTACTGAAGTTGTACCTACTAAAACCGGACGTTTATCTTCTACCAATCTTACTATTTCATCAATAGCAGCATTGTATTTTTCACGTTTGGTCTTGTATATTAAGTCTTCTTTATCTTTACGAATTAAAGGCATATTGGTAGGTATTTCTACAACATCTAATTTATAGATCTCCCAAAATTCACCTGCTTCAGTAACAGCAGTACCGGTCATACCGGATAATTTGTTGTACATTCTAAAATAATTCTGTAATGTTACTGTAGCATAGGTCTGTGTTGCATCTTCAATCTTAACATTTTCTTTTGCTTCAATAGCTTGATGTAAGCCATCAGAATATCGTCTACCATCCATCACACGACCAGTTTGCTCATCAACGATTTTAATTTTATCATCCATCAAAACGTATTCAACGTCTTTTTCAAATAGGGTATATGCTTTTAGTAATTGATTTAAAGTATGTATTCGCTCACTTTTAATACTAAAATCCCTAAATAATTCATCTTTCGCTTTTGCTTTATCTTCGGGACTTTCTTTTTCCTTTTCAATTTTAGCAATTTCTATCCCTATATCAGGTAATACAAAAAAGTTATCTCCTTTATCTTGGTTCCCCGACAAGTGTTCAATACCTTTATCTGTCAACTCAATAGAATTATTTTTCTCATCAATCACAAAATATAGAGCCTCATCAATTTTTGGCATTTCGCGATTGTTATCCTGCATATAGAAATTCTCAGTTTTCTGCAATAGTTGTTTAATTCCTTCTTGACTTAAGAATTTTATCAAGGCCTTATTTTTTGGTAAACCACGGTAAACTCTTAATAAATTAAAAGCACCTTCTTTAGTATTATCCTCAGCAATCATTTTTTTAGCATCTGCCAAAACTCCCGTTAAAAATGTTCGCTGCATATTTACAATACTGTCAACTTTAGGTTTTAACTCATTAAATTCATGTCTATCACCTTGAGGTGTAGCGCCAGAAATAATTAAAGGCGTACGTGCATCGTCAATTAAAACGGAATCTACTTCATCTACAATGGCATAATTATGTGGACGTTGTACTAAATCTTTAGGCGAATGAGCCATGTTGTCACGCAAGTAATCAAAACCAAATTCGTTATTGGTTCCATAAGTAATATCAGCATTATAAGCTTTTCTTCTAGCATCAGAATTAGGTTGGTGGTAATCAATACAATCTATACTTAAACCATGAAATTCAAAGATAGTACCCATCCAAGCGGCATCACGTTTGGCTAAATAATCATTTACTGTAACTACATGCACGCCATTACCTGTCAACGCATTTAGATATAAAGGTAAAGTAGCGACTAAGGTCTTACCTTCACCCGTCATCATTTCAGCGATCTTACCTTGATGTAATACAGAACCACCGATCAATTGAACATCATAATGCACCATATCCCAAGTAATTGGTTTACCTACAGCATCCCATGAGTTCTTCCAAATGGCCTCTTCTCCTTCTAAAACAACATAATCGTTTGTGGCTGAAATTTCTCTATCAAAAGGTGTCGCCTTTACTTTTAAGGAAGTATTATTCGCAAAACGCTTTGCTGTTTCTTTAACCACAGCAAATGCTTCTGGTTGAATTTCATTTAGAACTGTTTCACTAGCCTGATAAGCCTCTTCTTTTAAGGTGTCAATCTCTTTATAAATTTCTTCTTTACGATCAATATGTGCAGTTTCAATTTCTGCATTTAATGCTGAAATAGTATCATCAAAAGATTTTCTAGCATCTCCAATCTTTTGCTTAAACTCTAATGTTTTATTTCTTAATCCATCTAATGAAAGATCTTCCATTTGAGCATCAAAAGCTCTTACACTTTCTACAATGGGTTGTAACTCCCTTAAGTCCTTTTTATTTTTGTCACCAACAAAAACTTTTAATACTGAATTTAAAATACTCATAATTTTTTATGTTTTAATATTGAATCAGTTTCAATATTTATAGATAATACCTTCGATTAATTGGTATAAAATTCTATTTGAAATATGTTCTAACCTTTAAGAAATATTATATTTAATCTAAATATTTATTCTTTAAAAATAAATCATCCAAATATACAAAAACTGTAAGTTTGGATTGTTAATTATTGAACTCATTTTTACGCTTATTTATTAGATAAAAATGCAATTCGGTTTTGAAATCAAATCTTTTTTCTTTTGATTACTAACCTTTACGGTTTAAAAATACTAATCTAAGTGCAACATTATTTTTATCTCCTTAACCAAAAAAAGGATTATAGAGTTTGTAATAAAAGGAGTTTTAATTTAAAAAAAAAAGTCTCAAATGAGACTTTATTTTGTTTTAATATTCATCCTCATTCCAAAGGAAATCTTCATCCGTTGGATAATCAGGCCATATCTCTTGAATAGCCTCGTAAGAGTCATCTTCATCTTCAATAGCTTGTAAGTTTTCTACAACTTCGAGTGGTGCACCAGTTCTAATAGCATAATCTACTAATTCATCTTTGGTAGCTGGCCAAGGAGCATCACTTAAATAGGATGCAAGTTCTAAAGTCCAATACATATTATAATAATCTTTTATGATTTTGCAAAAGTAATTTTTTTAAGCAAAAAAGCAAGTTTTTTTATGTATTTTTTTTAATATATAAAGAACGTATTTTTTTTACCTTTTTCTAAACTAATTTTTTTTATTTGGAAGCCAAGGTCTTTCCTGTGCTTTGTTGTCTAAGGTCAATTTTCGTGCCAATACAAAAAGATAGTCAGAAAGTCTATTTAGATAAGTTATAATAATGCCATTTATTGGTTCATTTTGGTCTAGATGAACAGTTAGTCGCTCCGAACGCCTGCATACACATCTGGCTATATGACAGAATGACACTGTTTGATGCCCGCCAGGTAAAATAAAATGAGTCATTGTTGGTAATAGTTTTTCCATACGATCAATTTCTTGTTCTAAAAATTGAATATCACTTTCTGAAATTTTGGCAATGGTTAAGCGTTCTTTACCGTTTTTTAAAGTCTCTTTTTCGGGAGGTGTTGCCAACATTGCTCCAATTGTAAATAATTCATTTTGTATTTTTAATAAATTATTAGATGTAGTAGTATCGATTTCTTGATCTCTAAGCAGTCCTATATGCGAATTTAATTCGTCTACTGTGCCATAAGCCTCTATCCGTAAATGGTTTTTATGAACTCTAGTGCCACCATATAGAGATGTTAATCCTTTATCGCCTGTTTTGGTATATATTTTCATTTTAGTATTTAATTTTTGGATGGATAAATATATTATTCCTTATAATAGTTTTGTTCTTTAAATCTGATTTAATTATTTCCACAGTCAAATATAACGTTTAAAAATAGAGATTTAAGATTGATCGCCGATGAATAAATGTTTAACCCGGATTATACAATGCCATCCTATTCTGTTCAGAAATCACTTCATAATAAGTCGTTTCGCTTCGTTTTCAAAATTAACCGTGGCGACCTCGAGTACTCGGGGCACTTAATTTTGTAAAACATCTTATTTTACCTGCCTCACCGGCAGGTGGGTTCTGCTTTCGTAACTCATAACATAACTCTATTTCATAATCCGGGTCTAAATAATTGATTTTGAATGGTATTTAAGCATAATATATTTTTTTATCTTAAATAAGTTCATGTTTATTAAACGGGTAAAATAGTTTATATATATTTGTATGACTAACTCAATGCATATATGGAGTATTTAGAATTTGAAAAACCTATACAAGAACTAGAAGAACAACTATCAAAATGCGTGATTATTGGTAAAGAAAGCGATGTTGATGTTACTGAAACTTGTGAACAGATTGAGAAAAAATTAAAAAAAACTAAAACTGATATTTATAAAAACTTGACGGCATGGCAGCGTGTACAATTGTCACGACATCCTTCAAGACCTTACACCTTAGACTTTATAAATGCCTTTACCAAAGGTACTTTTATGGAATTGCATGGTGATAGGAATGTAAAAGATGATAAAGCCATGATTGGTGGTTTGGGTAAAATTGGAAACCAATCTTTTATGTTTATCGGACAGCAAAAAGGCTATAATACTAAAACACGTCAATATCGTAATTTTGGAATGGCGAATCCAGAAGGATATCGAAAGGCATTAAGGCTTATGAAAATGGCGGAAAAATTTGGAATTCCAGTAGTTACTTTGGTAGATACTCCTGGTGCATATCCAGGTATGGAAGCAGAAGAGCGAGGACAAGGAGAAGCTATTGCCAGGAATATATATGAAATGACTATTTTAAAAACACCAATTATAACTGTTATTATTGGTGAAGGTGCATCAGGAGGTGCATTGGGAATTGCCGTTGGAGATAAGGTTTATATGATGGAAAACACATGGTATTCGGTAATTTCTCCTGAATCGTGTTCTTCAATTTTATGGCGTAGTTGGGAACATAAGCAAAAGGCAGCGGAGGCTTTAAAGCTTACGGCAAAAGACATGAAAAAACTCAAACTTATTGATAGTATTATTAAAGAGCCATTTGGAGGAGCTCATAGTAATAGAGAGGAAGCTTTTTTAATTGTGCAAAAACAAATTTTAAAGGCCTACAATGAACTTAAGAGTTTACCTACAAAAGATCTAATTAAAGAACGCATGGCTAAATATGATGCCATGGGCGTTTATAATGGATAGTATTTTAAAAAAGTTTACTATTGTCTCTATGTCTATGGTTACCAAGACTATATATTAGAATTAGGATTTGCATATACCATAGCGTCATTTTTTCTAGAAAATCCTATTAATTGAATCCCAAATTCTTTGGCAAAATCAACCGCTAGTGAGGAGCAAGCAGAGACAGCAGCTATAACTGGTATTTTAGCAATAAAGGCTTTTGAGATAATCTCATAAGATACTCTTCCGCTTGCCAAAAGTATACTAGCCTTATCTAATTCCCGTTTCATTAACAAACTACCAACCGCTTTATCAACGGCATTATGTCTGCCTATATCTTCGTAAAGTGCTATCAAGTTTTTATCACTGTCAAATATTGCTGCGGCATGAGATCCACCAGTTTTATCAAAAACAATTTGTTGCTTTTTCATAGCGTTAAACAACTCTTTCAAATTTAAAGTAGAAAATGAAGTGTTATTATCTAACTTGCTCCCATTCAATTGAATATCTTCTAATTTTTGTTTGCCACAAATACCACAAGATGATACAGAAAGTAATGTGCGTTTATTTAGATAACCTTTACCAAGTTTATCTTTAGGGATAGTCGCATTAATAATGCAAAATCCATTTTCTGAAGCTTCTACGACTTCCAGTTTTAAAGGTTCGATGCTTTTATAAATATCCTCGGCATACAACAAACCTCTAATGAGTTCGGCATCTTCATCGGGAGTACGCATAACTACAGTATAAGGTTCACTATTGATATTTATTTGTAAGGCCGCTTCTATAACAAGTGAATCCTCTACTTTTTTAGTAACGCCATTCTTAACCTGTAAAGCTTCGTAGTTGAATGTTTGCATAAATAGTTTTTAAACTTTTTCAAAATCTACAGCAACCACTTTGTATTCAGGGGTCATGGTTTCTTTATCGCCAACACTTCCGGTAATAATATTTATAAAAACTTCGGGTTGATGAAACGTAGTTCTTAAAATGCCTCTTTTTACATTTTTAGAGTATTTGATAGGAATATTTACACTTCCCCTGTCAGAAAATATTCGAACCATATCTTTATCGGCAATTCCTTTGTCCTTTGCATCTCGAGGGTGAACTTCTAGATAATCTTTACCTAAAATTACTTGATTGTCCGTTCTACGTGTCATCGTACCTGAATTATAATGTTCTAATTCTCTACCAGTAGTTAATATGAATGGATAATGTGCGCCATGCTCAACAATTTCAGGACTTTCCTCAAAGTCAAAATGATGAAACTTTCCTTTTCCTTTTTTAAAGGCACCATCAACATGTAACATTTTTGTATCCGATCCATCTTCTTTTATTGGCCATTGCAGTCCATTTGTGCCTAAGCCTTCCCAGGTCAATCCTTTCATAAACGGAATTACATCAGCTATTTCTTCGATTACTTTTGCTGCATCATATATTTTACCGGTTGGTTGTTCATAACCTAATTTATACATCATGTCAATAATGATTTGCCCATCGGGCTTTGTATCGCCAATAGGTTCAACAACTTTATTTACCCGCTGTACACGACGTTCACCATTTGTAAATGTGCCGTTCTTTTCAAAATAGGAAGACGCGGGTAAAACTACATCAGCCATTTCTGTAGTGGCAGTCATAAATAATTCTTGAACCACAATTAATTCTAGTTTTTCAAAAGCTTTGATACTGTGATTTGAATTCGGGTCTGTCATAATGGTGTCTTCACCCATGATATACAATGCTTTTATCTTACCTTCTAATGCGGCATCTAGCATTTTCGGAATTTTTAACCCTTCTTTTTCAGGCATTTTTTCTATCCCATATTTTTCAGCGTAATAGGCTTGTATTTCAGGTTTATTTACATCCATATAACCGGCTCCTTGATGTGGTTGTACCCCCATATCAGCAGCTCCTTGTACATTGTTTTGTCCCCGTAACGGGTTCAATCCTACACCTTTTCTACCAATATTACCCGTCATCATAGCAATGTTTGAAAGTAGCATAACGGTTTTACTTCCTTGAAAATGTTCAGTAACACCTAATCCATGAAATTCCATAGCTCTATCCGCCGTAGCGTACCCAATGGCAGCTTCTCTAACCAATGCTTTATCAACTCCGGTAAGCGTAGAAAGCTCATCCATATCCAAATGAATTACATGTTCTTTAAAATCGTCATATAATTCAGTATAGCTCTCTATAAATTCAGGTTTAACCAGATTTTCTTTGACAATATAATGTGCAATCATATTTAGAATGGCAACATTTGTACCCGGACGAATCTGTAAAAAATAAGTGGCCAATGCTGCCAATTTCGTTTTGATAGGATCAACAACAATAGACGTTGTGCCTTTCATAAATGCTTGTTTAATTTTTGCACCGGTTACCGGATGGCCCTTTACAGGGTTTGCACCAAATAAAAAGATAGCATCAGTATCTTTTAGATCTTCTACAGAATTAGTAGCAGCACCAGTACCGAACGCTTGCTGCATACCATAAGCAGTAGGAGCATGGCACACACGGGCACAACCATCAATATTATTGGTGCCAATTGCAACACGAATCATTTTTTGCATCAAATAATTCTCTTCATTGGTTGCTCTCGATGAAGATATACCACCAATGGCATCTACGCCGTATTTATTCTTAATTTCGATTAATTTAGAAGCAATAAAGTCATAAGCTTTATCCCAAGTGACAACTTCAAATTTTCCATTTTTCTTGATCATCGGCTCTCGTAAGCGATCTGGATGGTTATAGAATTGAAAAGCGAATCTTCCTTTTAAACAAGTATGACCTTCGTTTACTTCAGCGGTTTCAGGAGCTTGAATACCTTTAATTTCACCATTAATAACAGAAACATCTAGTTGGCAACCTACTCCGCAATAGGTACATGTTGTTCGCACAGTTTTATCGGCAATCAAGGTTTTAGTTTCAAATTTATCCGTTAAAGCTTCTGTAGGACATGTTTGAACACAAGCACCACAAGAAACACAAGCAGACTCGTCAAAAGTAGTATCAAATCCTTTAATAATGTTGGTGGCGAATCCACGCCCAGACATTCCTAAGATCATTTCACCTTGAATTTCTTCACAGGCTCTAACACAACGATAACAATTGATACATTGTGATAGGTCTGATTTTATATAAGGATGTGCTCTATCAGGCTCAATATCTAAATGATTGTCACCTTTTGGATAGCGAACATTCGGAATGCCAATTTGTGCAATTGTCTTTTGAAATTCAGTAGGTTTTTTATCATTTGGAGCAAAAACTTTGTCGGATGGATAATCAGACAATACCAATTCAACAATATTTTTACGCAATCGTTTCATTTTATCAGTATCGTGATAAATATATAGTCCTTCAGTAGCCGGGGTATGACAAGAAGCCATTGTTTTGGTTAATCCGTCTTTTTCACGAGCAACTTCTACCGAACATACTCTACAGGAGCCAAAGTTCTCTAATCGATCATCTTGACACATAGTAGGAATGGCATCTCTACTTTCAATTCTTCTAACGAATTCAAGAATGGTTTCACCTTCCTGTATATTGTATGCTATGTTGTTTATATATGCTTTCATAAGTTATTTCACAAAGTTTCACGAAGAAACTCGAAGATTCACTAAGTTTAAATTTTGAATCTTTTAATTCCTTCTTTTAAAAGTTTTACATGAAAATTTAATAATAATCCTAGATTATAGTTGCCTAATTTCATGTAAGTTAATATTTGAGCAGTATGAACGTCTGTTAAAAATTCAACTGTTTTTAGTTCAATGACTACTTTATTTTCTACCAATAAATCTATCCTATAACCATGATCTAATTTAATATCTTTATAAATAATGGGCAATGCTTTTTCTTTATCTACTTTTAAATGCTCATTAATAAGTTCATAATACAAACACTCTTGATAAGCTGATTCTAATAATCCAGGACCAAGAGCTCTATGTACTTCGATAGCTTTTCCAATTATTATATTAGATATTCTCTCCTCTGTCATTTTTTCTTTGTGTGGCTTTGTGCAACTTTGTGAATCTTAGTGTAACAATTAAATTGTTACGTGAAATAACCTTTTAGTTCATCGTCAAAATATTGCAGTGCATTTTTAATTGGCAACGGAATGCCACCGCCTAACGCACACAAAGAACCAATTTCTAAGGTTTCAATCAAATCATCAAATAACTGACGGTCAATTTTATAGTTTTCATGCTGTGCTTTCTTCAGCATTTCGTAACCGCGATGTGATCCTATTCTACAAGGATAACATTTACCGCAAGATTCATCTGCTGTAAATTCTAATAAGTGTTCTAAAAACTGAACCATAGGAAAATTAGACGGAATTGAAACTACACTGGCATGGCCTAATAAAAAGCCTTGACTGGCAAATGATTCAAAATCTAATGTTAATTCATTTATTTTTTGAATGGGCACAATGCCTCCAAGTGGACCACCAATCTGTACTGCTTTTACATCCGATTTAAATTCTTTTCCATATTCATCAAACACAGTTTTTAATGAAGTCCCCATTTCTATTTCATACATTCCGGGTCTGTTGAAAAAACTATCTAGCGATACTAATTTTGTTCCGGTAGACTTTCCATTACCCAGATTTGCATAGGCAGCACCACCATTTTCAAGTATCCAATGTACATTTGCAAAAGTTTCTACATTTGAAAGCACCGTAGGTTTACCATATAAACCATATTGAGCAGGATACGGTGGACGAACACGAACTTCAGGACGCAAACCTTCGATAGAATTTAATAAAGCCGTCTCTTCGCCGCAAATGTATGATCCTTGTCCTCGTATGATCTTAAATCGGAATCCGTTTAACAGATTTAATTTTTTTAATTCTTCAATGGCAGCATTTACTTTGCGAATAGAATCTGGATATTCACCCCGAATATATATCACGCCTGTATTAGCACCTACGGTAAGTCCGGTCATTATCATCCCGAAAAGGACTTTATGAGGTTGGTGTTCCATCAAATACATATCAGAATAAGCTCCAGGATCACCTTCGTCTGCATTACAAACGATATATTTTTGATCAGAGGATTCTTTAATTACAGCATCTAATTTAAAATAGAATGGGAACCCTGCTCCACCACGACCTCGTAAATTAGACACTTTTAGTTCATCAATAACTTGTTTGGGTTTGTCTTTAAATCTATCCGTTAAAGCGTAAAAATTTGAAATATCATCAACGCTAGCAGTTAGGATAGGTGTTGTATTGCAACCTACATTGTAAAGGTTCTCGTACCGATAGCTATCGGTAGTGGTCGAACTGACATTTTTGGAAAGTATTTTTTCTAATTCATCTGTAGTGTTGGCAGAATACGTTTTATCATCATATATAAACGCATGACTATGATGGCAATGCCCTAAACAAGGTGCATGACCAATTTTATCAGTCCCTACAAAACTTTCGAGATTTTCTGTTAGTTTTTGTTGGGTTCCCGCTACCATACATGCTGTTCCGTTACAAACATGTACCGATTTATGCTGGTTTTCTGGTTTTAAAAAATCATAAAACGAAGCTGTCCCCAAAACAACAGAATCGTCAACCATAAATCTTTCAGCCAATTCATGATATTCTTCTTGTTTAGCAGACCGTTTAGCTAATTCTGCTATATTTTCAAAAAGATTATCATCTAATTCTTTTCTGTGGGATAGTGAGCGTATATTTTTGTTTGCCATTTTTAATAATTAAAAGCACTAAAATACTAAAATATTAAAGGATTTATTGAACTGATTTTGTTAAACTTTTTTACAAAGTAATACAATGTGTTTATTGCTAAGGTCTGTAGTAAAGAAAAGGTATGTATCGCCACCCTCTTTAAATTTTGTTTTTTTGCGGATTTGAGCTACAGATTCGGGAAAATTCCTGACTGTTATATTGGCCTGAGACATTTGAAGTTCTTTTTTTATTGTTTTTAGATGATAGGGTACTTGTTGTATTATTTCAAATCGTCTTCCTGGAAATGCAATTATTTTTTTAGACGTGTATAAATGACTATTAATGTGTAGTTTATTTAATTTTAATTGAAGTGATATTTCATTAAATAATCCCGCTTTTAATATGGCACTATTCGGTTCGTATAGATATGTTTGTACCAAGAAAAAATCAGCATTAGCGTTACTTTTAAATGTTGCCTCGAAAATTTGTTGAGTATCTTTTGTAAAATTAATTGTCTTGACTGCAATGCTACCTGAATACGACTTTTCCAATATAAAAAGTAATTCTTTCACTTCATTTTGAACAGCAATAACATGGGTTTCCTTTACAAAGTTTAATGCATTAATAGCACTGCTAATATCTAACATTGGTGAAGCTTTGATGAGAATATTATCGGTAAATTCAAATAAAGCATCTAAATTTTTAGGAACATTGGGTAAGCAGTCTTTTAATAAAAAGACCTTTCCTTTTACGTCATTTCTTCTTGACGGATCAATATAGATCCAATCATACTCCTTATTTTGGGTTTGTAGATAATGTACCCCGTCTTCATTGACTACTTTAATGTCCTTTTTAAGTAACTTAAAATTATGTGCTACTATTGCTGAAAGTTTGCTATTTATCTCACAATGTGTTACCTTTTTAAAGGTTTCCTCGAAAGCGAAACAATCAACGCCAAAGCCTCCGGTAAGATCAATAATGCTGTTACCTGAAATAATATTCGCCTTATAATCTGCAGTTATTTCTGAAGAAGTTTGTTCAATGTTTAATTTGTTGGGATAATACAGGTTTGAAGTTTTGTAAAAAAATGGTAACTTGCTCTTTGATTTAACTTTAGACTCTATTTGTTCAACTAATTCTTGAATAGTAATATTGTTAAAAGGACTACCTTTAAAGATTAGTTTTGCAATATCCACATTAAGATTATTCTCGATAAATTCTTGGACTTCTTTATGTAGTATTGCTGGATTCAAATTAGAGATTTCTCGCATTTCTCAAAATGACATTTATAAGTCTTTCGTTAGTGATTTTACTATCTTATTCTCATCTAAAAATTCTTTCAAAATGACTTTTATAGCTGTATAAGAAGGAACGGCTACAATCATTCCTATCACACCAAAGAGTAACCCTCCAATAATGATAATCAAAAATATTTCTAAGGGATGTGATTTTACACTTTGCGAAAATATAAAAGGTTGACTAAAAAAGTTATCGATTAACTGAGCAATGGTATAACCTATCATTACATAAATAGTAGTTGGTAGTATTTGTAACTGAAAATCTAATGTCAAATTACTTGTCATGGTTAAGGTTATCATCAATATACCACCAATTAAAGGGCCTATATAGGGAATTAAATTTAGTAAGGCACATAAAAAAGCAATGACAATGGCATTGTCGACTCTGAATATTAATAAAATGATGGTATAGAGTACAAATAAAATTGTGATTTGAAATAATAATCCGATAAAGTAACGAGATAATAAATCTTTAATTTTTTCAAATGATTTTTGGAATCTATGTTCGCTATTATCAGGTACTAAGACTAATAAACTCTTGTTTAGAATGTCACTATCCTTCATTAAAAAGAAGGAAATAAATAATACTGAGAAAAGGCCAATGCTTAGACTTCCAACTGCACTGACTACTGAATTTAATAAATTAGGAATAGCTTTAAAATTTGAAAAAATGTCTACGCTTTTTAATTGATCTAGTATATTAATATCTCTTGCTAAAAAGTAATCATTGGCTTGGGTTAATAAATGTTCAATATTATATTCTAGTTGATTAATGTCTAATAAAGAAAGGTTTTGTCCTTGTTTTACAATTAAGGGTATAAACATGGAAATCAATCCGAAAATCAATCCCAAAAACAATAACATACTTACAACAACGGCCAATATATTGGGAAATTTAAATTTTCTCCGTAAAAATATAATAATAGGTCTTGCAACCAGTGAAAGTACCGCTGCTATTATAATATATACTAAAACAGATTGTATTTTAAATAAGAAATAGAGTAGGAGTATAAGTCCAAGTATAATGGCAATTGCCCTTAAAATACCATTGGCTATAATTTTTGAATTCATAAGGGCAAAGATAGAAAAATATTAAGATGTAAACCACATGATTATTTTAGATATCTACGATTACCTCTGTGAGGTAAAAAACAATAAGAATAAGCTTTTGAAATACCCATTCATTTTAAATTATGTAAAAATAAATAGATAGATGCAAAAAAAATATTTATAGGGTAGGAGTTTTTCATATTAAGGTGTTATATAATAAATAATCAGAATTATAAGAATTCTTTTTATGCTAAACGCTAATCTAAACTTAAAAGACATGAAAAAAAATTATGTATTACAAACCTTTATGTTTGTATTGTTTCTAACGCATTTAACTGCTTTTTCAAAAGAAGGTATTCTACCTACTTCTGAAAAAATTGCTGTTAAATCTAATAGTATTACAAGTCTATCTGACCCAGGATGGTCATATACTTGTGATGATGGAATTGAAGTAGAGTTATTGAGCCTAGGCTTAAAGAATAATGTTCCAGCATCATTAAATATAGGGAATAACAATAATATAGAACGTATCGTTGTTGAAATAGTATATAAGGGTAATAATCCTGGAAATACCATTGAGATACAAGATGCAGCAGGAAATCTTTATACAGCCAATAGAACAGTACCTGCGGGTGGTAGTTCAAATGTTTGGTATTATAGAGCTGAATTACCTGCAACTACAGCGGTAAATTACATCAACACTACAAGTGCAAGTTACGCACAATCTATGTTGGCCTATGTTTTTAGAAAAATGAATAATGGCGTTGCTAGTTCTGGAGTATTTACGGCATTAAGTGGATATAATGATATTCAAACAACAACAATCCCTATTCAAACAGATTCTGGTCCTAGGACAGTAACAGTTGAATTGCCTATATCAGAATTAACACCTGATGGAAGGTATGTACATATTGAAGTTTCTGCAGCTGATGGTAGCTTTTCAGAATTGACTGAAACTATTAATAGTTTTCCTTCAGGTCAATGTTGTATTAAAGTTTTTGAGTTAGAATTAACTAATGTGGCTGGATCTGTAAATGAGATTGAAATAAGAATTGATACTAGAAATGGAAAGAATGGACAAACTGTTAATGGGCAATCATGGGTAATGGGTGGTGCTGTAAAAACAAATGTAAGATGTAGTTGTGTTGAGTTTGACACAGAGCTACCAACTGCTGATAATTTAATTGATCATATTATTATTGAAGATATGAATCAATTACCAGAAGTAACTTTTTCTGATAATTGTTCAGATGTAACTATTGAATATAATGAATACTACAGTAGAGAATCTTGTGAAATTGATTTTGCGAATGTAGCCGATTCAAATATTTTATTAAATGATAAAAAATACCATTGGAATAAAGGGTATTACTCACAAGAAATTTATGGTTCGACTAAAATTTATGGACGTATAGTTGATAATGCTAATCCTAATTCTGGTTGGAATACTGAAATCTTCTTTGATGAATTGGTAAATTATTCTACTTGGACTGGTTCTGGTGGACAAACAGGTAGTGATGCAGATAATGTTTTACGCAAGTATGCAGCTATTGATTTTAATAAAGCTTATACCTTAAGCGGTTTTGGAAATAATGCAAATTCAAATCTTGAATTGATTAGTACAGCCAATACAAACTATATGGAAAAAGGATTAAAAAACGGAATGTATAGTATTGGTTTTTGGTCTTCATATCAAGGTAACGGAAGTGGAGATATAAAAATGGAAGCATCATTAACTAAGTGTGTTAATGCAAGAGATGGAGCTGATCTGTTAGTTAGAGAGTGGACGGTAGTTGATGCAGCTGGCAACATAGGTATTTTTGTACAACGTGTTGAGATAGAAATATAAGTCAATAAAAAAACAAAACTTAGAACAAATGAAAAAATTAAATTATATATATATTGTATTCTTCATGAGTATTATGGCGAATGCACAATTACAGGAAGAAAATTTCAACGCATCTAGTTTACCTGATGGTTGGTCAACTACAGAAGCAGAAAGTGGACATTCATGGGAGTTTGGTTATACTGGTAATTTAAAAGGTAGTGGTATTCAAAATCCAACTTCTTTTCAATCTGGTGGCGTAGTTTTTAACGATTATAAATCAGGAGACTTTAATCATAATGTGGTTTCATTAACAAGCCCTTCAATAGATTTGATTAAAGAGAGTGTAGCAGAAGCTAGTCTTGAAATTATCTATAACCTTAGAACTTTTTCTAATGATGGTAAGTTTACGGTCAATGTTTGGGATGGTACAGACTGGAGGAATGTGTTGACAGTATCTAATGATACAAACGAAGAGAATAGTGGTGAGAGCACAACAAGTACCATCGACGTTAGTCAATACATTAATAATGAGTTTAAAGTGAAATTTATCTATGATGATGAAGACTCTTTAACTTGGGGATTAGGAATAGACAATTATAAATTGACAGGAGTAAAATCTTCAAATGTTGATGGACTTGAAAGTATCGGGTTTATTTACTATCCTAACCCAGTAAATAATGATGAATTGACCCTAGTTTCCAGTAAAGATATTTCTATAGTAAATGTTTATAATACATTAGGACAAAGGGTAATTTCTAAAAAACCAAGTACTTTAGAATCAAAATTAGATATGTATAATTTGGCCTCTGGTACTTATTTGGTGCAAGTAACTATAAATGAAAAAGTAGGTAATTTTAAAGTAATTAAACAATAGAAATAGTTTTATGATTAATTGAAAAAGTGCTCCCAATGGAGTGCTTTTTTTTTAATCTAAGTTAACGCTACCATGATTTCAACAATATTAGATTTTTTTTACTGTTTATTTGAATGATAATAATCTAATACATGAGTTGGTATGTTGATGTCTTTAGATAATTTATCATCAGAAATAGGATACTCTGCTACTTGCTTTAATGGTACTAATCCCACCCAAATAGGTAAATCATAATCGTCTGGTTCATCTTGTACACCAACATCTCTAATTTTTGCAGATGCAGATTCAATGGTCATTTCAACAACTAGGGTTCTATCTAGTTCTTTGGGCAACATTGGGCGTATTCCATCCCAACGTCCTATTAACATATGTTCCATAAAACAATGTAATGCAGCTTCTTTTTCAGCCGGGTTTTCTATCTTTTTAACACTACCAAATAAAGTTGCAGAACGGTAATTTACTGAATGATGTAATCCTGAACGCGCCAATACTAACGCATCTAAATGCATTACTGTCATGCTTATTTCTTTAGCTTTCAGTAAAGTCAATAGCATTCTGTTACCTTGTGAGCCGTGTAAGTAAATTTTATTATCTTTTCTACCATAAGCCATTGGCAATGTAATGGCTTTTCCTTCATAGACATAACTTACAAAGCCTATAAAACCTGCATCTAAAATAGTATTTATTCTTTCAACATCGTACGTTGCTCTATTTGCACCTCGTTTTATGTGGTTTATTTTTAATTTTGGATATTCTTTCATGTACCTGAAATTTATTATTTCAAAATTAATACATTTATGGACTGTTATTGTCATCCAGAAAGTATTTAATTAGTAGTCCAGTTATGTTTCCATATAAAACAACCATCCATTTAGATAGAAAAAATAAGCAGCCTTTGTATTTGCAGTTGTCAAATCAATTTATAGAATTGATAAAAGAGAATACATTACCATCGAAAACAAAACTATTGGGGAGTAGATCATTGGCTAGATTGTTAGAAGTTCATAGAAAAACAGTAGTGGCATGTTATGAAGAGCTTACTTTACAGGGTTGGGTAGAAAGTATTCCGCAAAAAGGAACATTTGTACATGCAAATTTACCATTGTTACAACAACAAAACTTTAATAAAGAAACAGAATTTTCAAAAAAAGAAGTCACCGGTTTTGAGTTTTATAAAGACAAAACGATTAAAGGGAAGTCAAATGCTATAGCCACTGATTTTTTATCTTTAAACGATGGTGTTTCTGATGTTAGATTAACGCCAGTCCAAGAATTAGCAAGAATTTATAGAAGAATAGTCAATAAAAAAAGTTCAATAAATCATTTATCATATGGTTCAACCTATGGCAATATAAAATTGCGTGAAGTTCTAACCGAATATTTGAATAAAACTCGCGGATTACATATTACAAAAGACAATGTTTTGATAACACGTGGTAGTCAAATGGGCATTTATCTATCATCGAAACTAATATTGAAAAAAGATGACCTTATCATTGTTGGAGAAACAAATTATGTTTCTGCTGATAGAACATTTAAGAAACAAGGGGCAGCTTTATTGCGAGTTTCTGTTGATGAGAATGGATTGAATACAAATGAGATTGAAAAGTTGTGTAAACGTAAAAAGATTAAGGCTATTTATGTCACATCTCATCATCATCATCCAACAACAGTAACATTATCAGCTGAAAGAAGAATTCACCTGTTAAATTTAGCTAAAGAGTACAGTTTTGCTATTATAGAAGACGATTATGATTACGATTTTAATTATAATCATGCGCCAATATTGCCATTAGCAAGTCATGATACCAACGCCAACGTGATTTATATAGGTTCAGTTTGTAAAGCGGTCGCCCCGGTTTACAGAGTAGGTTATTTAATTGCTGCTAAAGAATTTGTTGATGAAGCAGCTAATTTACGTGGAATTGTCGATAGGCAAGGAGATGCCTTATTAGAATTAACCTTTGCCGAGTTTATTAAAAATGGTGATTTGGATCGTCATATTAAAAAGGTAATGAAGGTTTATAAAGCAAGAAGAGATTTGTTTTGTAAATTATTGAAGGAAGAATTGCATGATTTCTTTCAATTTAAGACTCCCATAGGAGGAATGGCTGTTTGGGTGACGTTGGATAAAAAATATTCTTGGAATACAGTTTCTGAGATTGCTAAAAAGTATCAATTAGACATTGGTAACTGGAAACGATATGATGTGGCAAATACCAAACATAATTCCATAAGAGTGGGCTTTGCATACTATACTGAAGAAGAAATTTATAAGTTAATCGCTATTTTGAAAAAAGTAATGAATGAAATGTTGATTGAAAGCGTGTTTTAACCTGATAAAATTGAGGTTAATTTAATGATTTAGGGATACTAATTTAAAGTTTCAATGTTTTTGGTATATTTATAGGATATAAATTAATGATTTTTTTTCCTCAATAAAACCAAGCTCAAAATGAAAACTTTAATAAATCCTTCTTTACTAATTGTATTATTACTTTTTTTAGTTCCATTATCAGTAAATGCAACAATTCAAGAAGATACTAAACTGCTTTCACAACCAGCCATAAGTGACAATCATATTGCATTTATTTATGCTGAAGACCTCTGGTTGGCCAATAGAGATGGTTCAAACCCTAGAAGGCTCACAATTGATGAAGGTATAGAATCAAGGCCTATATTTTCTCCAGATGGTACTATGATTGCATTTAATGCACAGTACGATGGTAACTCTGATGTGTTTGTTGTTCCGGTTATTGGTGGTGTTCCAAAAAGACTGACTTGGCATCCCTATAACGATTTTGTTCGTGATTTCACTCCAGATGGTTCTAAAGTGTTATTCGGTTCACAACGTAATACACATACCAATCGACTTGTTCAATTATATGAAGTGAATGTTAAAGGAGGAGCCATTACTCAATTAGAAATACCAACTGCTTTTTTTGCTTCCTATGCTGATGATGGAAATCATATAGCATATACTCCTAATTACGATGCTTTTAATCAATGGAAACACTATAGAGGAGGTACCATTACACGTATATGGGTTTACAATATCAATACACATGCTGTAGAAGAAATTTCTAAACCAAAAGGAGGTAGTAATGATTCTCAGCCACAATGGATGGGAGATCATATCTATTTTAAAAGTGATAGAAATGGTGAGTTTAATTTGTTTAGTTATCATGTCAATACAAAAGAGATTCAGCAGTTAACAGATTTTAAAGATTTTCCTATTATTAATTTATCGGCAAATAAAGGAAATGTTATTTTCGAACAAGCAGGTGAATTGCATGTTTATAATAGTTCATCAGGAGCTACGAATAAATTGAATATCAAAATAAATACAGATTTATTAGAGTTACGACCACGTTATGTTTCAGGGAAAGATTATGTGCGTTCCATTTCTATATCGCCTTCAGGAGCTCGTACTGTGGTTGATTTTAGAGGAGATATTATTACAGTTCCTGCCAAAAAGGGAGATCCTAAAAATATATCTAATACGCAAGGTGTGCATGAGAAGTTTCCAGAATGGTCTCCAGATGGGAAATATATAGCTTATTATTCTGATCAATCAAATGAATATGCTCTACATATTCAGAATTTAAACACAGGCATTGTAAACAAAATTCCTTTAACAGGTACTGGATTTTATGCTGAGATTCACTGGTCACCTGATAGTAAAAAAGTCAGTTTTGCTGATAATGGTCGAAATTTATATGTTGTAGATATTACAACTAAAAAAATGTCTAAAATTGCACAAGATGAAATGTACTTTCCTGGAGTTTTTAGAGCGCTTTTTGGGGATTGGTCCTATGATTCTAAATGGATAGCATATACCATTATAACTGAGACAAATTTTGAAAAAGCATACCTCTATTCTCTAGATACCTATAAATCATATGCTGTTTCTGATGGTCTGTCTAATGTGTCAGAGCCAATTTTTGATCCTAGTGGTAAATATTTATATATGCTGGCTTCAACCGATGCAGGGCCAGTAGTTAATTGGTTTGACCAATCAAGTATTGATATGAATGTAACTAATGCTATTTATTTGGTTACGTTGCAAAAGGAAGTGATGTCTCCTTTTTCTAAACAAAATGATGAAGAAAAAATGGAAGAGTCTAAGCCAGAAGACAAAGAAAAAGATAAGAAGAAAGAGAAAGAAAAACCTAAAAAAGCTGATTTAAGAGTTGATTGGGATGGTTTTGAAAATAGAATAGTAAGCGTACCCATTAAGTCAGGAAACTATAGAAATTTAGGCATTGCAAAAGAAGGAGAATTGTTTTATTTAGCCATTTCAAGTGATGGGTCGAACACCGCTCTTAAAAAATATGATTTTGAAAAAAGAAAAGAAGAAGATATTACATCTGCTGATGCTTTTCAAATTGCAGATGGCAGTAAAAAAATGCTTTACTTACATAAAGGTTCATGGAAAATTGCAGAGCTTGGTAAAGAATCAGAAGAAGAACCTTTAAATTTTGATGCTATAAAAGTAAAGATAAACCCCAGAGAAGAATGGAATAATATTTTTGATGAAGCATGGCGTGTAAATAGAGATTATTTTTATGATCCGGGAATGCATGGTGTAGATTGGAATGCTATGAAAGAAAAATATAAGGTGTTTTTACCAGATGTAACCTGTAGAGGTGATTTATATAGAATGATGCAATGGATGTTTAGTGAATTAGGAGTAGGGCATCATCGTTTTGGCAGTAGAGGAGATAGATTGAATAATCCAGATCAGATTTCTGGAGGATTGCTAGGGGTTGATTATCAAGTAAAAGATAATCGCTATCAAATTAAAAAGATTTATGGTGGTTTAAATTGGACACCAGATTTACGATCCCCATTAACTGAACCTGGAGTCATTGTAAATGAAGGAGATTATATTATAAACGTTAATGGTAAAAACATTACTTCAGAAGATAATTTATTTAGCTTTTTTGAGAATACAGCGAATAAAATAACAACATTAACGGTTAGTGTAAATAGTGACGGCTCAAATTCTAGAACTGTAAAAGTAACTCCTTTAAGAACAGAATGGGCTATACGAAACAGAGATTGGGTTGAAGGCAATATAAAAAAGGTTGATAAAGCTACCAACGGACAAGTTGCGTATGTCTATGTACCAAATACAGCAAATGCAGGTCATGAATATTTTAAACGTTATTTCTTTCCGCAAGCAACTAAAAAAGCAATCATTGTCGATGAACGTTATAATGGTGGAGGTTATTTAGCTGATTATTATATTGATATTTTAAAACGGCCACATCAAGCCAATTGGAATTTCCGTTATGGTAAAGACTTAAAATCGCCAAGTGCATCTATACAAGGTCCAAAAGTGATGATAACCGATGAAACTGCAGGCTCAGGAGGTGATTATTTACCTTGGATGTTTAGAAAATTTAAATTAGGAACTATTGTAGGGAAACGTACTTGGGGCGGACTCGTTGGTGTATTGGGTTATCCTGAATTTATTGATGGAGGCTCTGTTACAGCACCTAATGTAGCATTTTATAGTGAAAAAGGATTTAGGGTAGAAAATGAAGGTGTGGCTCCAGATATAGAGATAGAGCAGTGGCCAGAGCTAGTAATCAAAGGGCATGACCCTCAGTTAGAAAAAGCCATAGAACTTACATTACAAGGTTTAAAAAAGAATCCACCTAAAACAACAGAAACTCCTGCCTATCCTGATAAGACTAAAAATTAATCATGACTATAAGGTTGGAAGAATTAATTAAACATTAAAGTTGATTGATTTTAAACCAGTGTTACAGGCAATAATAATAACAATGAGAATAATACTAACAATTTTAGTTCTAACTCTATTTTTGTCTTGCTCAAATAAGAAACTTGATGGATTTTGGTTTGGCTCAGTTAAAGTTGACTTGGGAAGGTATCCTAGTTTAATTAGGTTTGAGAACGATGAACTTTTTGACTACTTTTCAATGGAAAATCTAGTGTACCATGATACAATAAAATATCGATATTTTTGGAATAAACTAAACACAACAAATTCACAATATAAAAGAAAACAATATAAAATATATTTAAACAAAACTGAGCTTTCATTTTTCGATTCAAAATCTGACACACTCAATATAATCTACAATAAAAAAAAAGAGGACAATTTCGTATTCGACTTTTTAAATGATAAAAGTCTATTGATAGATTTACCTACAGGGAATGGTTTAGTAAGAACGGTTGGTCGCTCTCATCGATTTGACAACCCTTTATATTTATTGTACAAAAACAATAAGTTGAAAGCAAATTTTTTAGATACAACTCTTTCTGTTGAAAATAACTTTTTAGAATTTCTTAGGAATAAGATGAAAACCATGAGAATGGACCTATACTATAATTGGGAAAGAAGCAGTGTATCCTTAATTGCTGACAAAAACATAAGAAATTCAGATTTAAATCTATTAAGAAAACAATTAAAAATAGCAGGGTTTGCAAGAGTAGATTATTTCCTAAAATCTAATTCATATGATAAATTTAATATTTTTTCATCAAAGCTAAAAGATCTTTCTGAAGAAGAATTATCTAAATATAACGTTCCTATAGACTCTCTTCTAGAGAGTATCACTATGCCATCAATATATGAAACAGTATCTAATTTTAAAGATAAATTATTACTTGTTGAAATTGACAAAAACGTTATTAAGCTTAGTGATAGTATAATATCAGATAAAGAATTTAAAAACCTTATCACACCTAGTAAGTTGCCTGGTAATAATTTATTAATTCTTTATTATTTGACCGAAAATTCAGTCTATCAAGACTTTATCCATTTTTATGATCTCATTCTAAACTCATATTATGATGAAAGAGATGATTACTTAATGAAAAAATATGGAGTTAAATTTAGGGATGGTAATGTAATAAGTAGGAAAGAGATTAGAGATGCCAATATAAATATCCCACTTTTTTTAAGTCAACTTGACAAAGAAGAATATGAAAAAATAAAGTACCAACTGTAACTACACATAAGGTTAATAATTTGGTTTGTGTATAACCAATTACTAACTTTATAGGGACTGCTGGTGTTTTGGCCAATGGTTAATTCTTTGTTGGTGGAAACACCACCAATAAAAAGGCATAAATTCTATCCTTTGATTTATGGCAAGCGTCTAAAATTCACTCGTAAAATGAAGTATTACATTTGGGTATTTATCCTGAGTCATTTGTATGGTAAATGCAGAATCAGCTAAGAACACCAATTGCCCTTGTTTATCTTTAGCTAAATACCGTTGTTTTACACGTTTGAACTCCTTAAATTCAGTACTTTTAGGGTCTTTCGGCTCCACCCAACACGCTTTATGGGCATTTAAATTTTCGTAAGTACATTTGGCTCCATACTCATGTTCTAATCTGTATTGAATAACTTCATATTGTAAAGCACCTACAGTGCCAATTATTTTTCTACCATTCAATTCTAAAGTAAATAACTGGGCAACTCCTTCGTCCATCAATTGGTCTAATCCTTTATTTAATTGCTTAGATTTCATAGGATCCGCATTATTTACATAACGAAAATGTTCTGGTGAAAAACTTGGAATGCCCTTAAAGTTTAAGATTTCTCCTTCCGTCAAGGTATCTCCAATTTTAAAGTTACCTGTATCATGTAGCCCGACAATATCACCAGGAAAAGACTCGTCTACAATTTCTTTTTTTTCTGCAAAAAAGGCATTCGGACTTGAGAATTTCATCTTCTTATTATTACGCACATGTAAATATGGAACATTACGTTTAAAAGTACCAGAAACTATTTTTATAAATGCCAGTCTATCTCGATGTTTTGGATCCATATTGGCATGGATCTTAAATACAAATCCACTTAAAGTTTCTTCACGTGAATCTACCAAACGTTCTTCTGCTTTTTTGGGTTGTGGAGATGGAGCAATTTCAATAAAGCAGTCTAACAATTCTTTAACACCAAAATTATTTAAGGCAGAGCCGAAAAAAACAGGATGTAAATCTCCTTTTAGATAAGCCTCATTATCAAATTTAGGATAGACTTCACGCACCAATTCTAATTCTTCTCTTAATGTATGGGCTGCTGTATTACCAACTATTTCATCTAATTTAGGGTTAGCGATATCATCAAATTCAACACCTTCAGAGACCGTTTGTTTATTATCTCCGGAAAATAGATTCAATTTCTTTTCCCAAATATTATAAATGCCTTTAAAATCATATCCCATTCCAATAGGAAAGCTTAATGGTATAACCCTTAAACCTAATTTTTGCTCAATTTCATCCAGTAAATCAAAAGCATCTTTTCCTTCTCTATCTAATTTATTTATAAAAACTATAATAGGAATATTACGCATGCGACAAACTTCTACCAATTTTTCAGTTTGTTCTTCCACGCCTTTCGCAACGTCAATCACCACAATTACACTATCAACTGCAGTTAATGTTCTAAAAGTATCTTCTGCAAAATCTTTATGCCCAGGCGTATCCAAAATATTGATTTTCTTATCTTTATAGATAAATGCCAATACAGAAGTTGCTACAGAAATACCACGTTGCCGTTCAATTTCCATAAAATCTGACGTAGCTCCTTTTTTGATCTTATTATTTTTTACTGCACCGGCCTCTTGAATAGCACCACCAAATAACAGAAGTTTTTCTGTTAAAGTAGTTTTACCCGCATCAGGATGCGATATAATTCCGAAAGTTCTTCGGCGTTCTATTTCTTTTAAAAAGGACATTAGTAAATTTTAGGATGGCAAAGGTAATAGATTTGAAACATTAAATGATTTAAAATTAAAAATTGTAGACCTCTTCGTATAGTTATATAATTCAAATTGCCATTGCTAAATCTTATAAGACTACTTTTGTTCACTTCAAACCAAAGGTTTTCTCAATTTAATTTACAATTGACCAAGGCGTTTTAATTTAGATTTTTTTCTTAGATAGAACAAATAAAATCTTAGCTGTTATATTATTCTAAATTATTAATTTCTGTGGTAATTTTATCAATCCAATTATTATTCTCCTCGATAAGTTGACCATGACTTGATTCTTTGTCAAATGCCTTCTGGGTTTGTCTGCATTCAGCCCATAAATTTTCATAGATTTCTATATAAGAGTCAAAATTTGCAATTTTTTGTTTTTTAAGTTTTTCGAATTCCATCCGTATTTTATAGGCATACAGTCCTGCAATATCAAAGTGCAATTGCTCATGCGAAAGTAAATAATCACTTTTTTTATGTACCCAAGAGTAATTAGAATAAAAGTTAGCAACAACAGTAAGCGATTTATAATTCTGAATGTTGTTATTTGAATCTACAAGAACATCACTGGGTAGTATTTCAATTTTATACGAAGTTAGTGCATAACCAAGTATATCTTCATCGGGAATTGCCTTAAAATCAGACCAAGTTAATTTTCTGTCTTTTGACCATTCAATTGTAGATTGAGCATTTAGGTTTATTGAAATGCTTAGAATTATAATCGACAAAAATAGGGTAGTTGTTTTCTTCATTTTTTATATAGCAATTTTAATCAAATGGCTCCTCAGGGAGTTTTTTTAAATTTTTAATAAATCTGGTATTGTTGTATGGCTTATTATTATTTATAACTTCAAATAATTCAACCGCTACACATTGTCCTATCATTTGTCTGGTTTGCAAATCGTTATACCCCAATTTTATCAGTCGGTCGTATGTAATTTTTGTTTCTGGAGGATCATTGTTTTTGAGTTGATTTTTTATTATTTCAAAAATTTGCTCTCTTAATAATTCATTTGTCTCCATAATGTATTGGTTTATTTGCTTTTGTATAACGAGAGATTTCGCACCAATCCAATTTTAAGGTTAAAAATAGCAAATTTAGGATTAAATAAGAAGATACAGGCTTTTTAGCCTCTTTTTTAAGTTTACAAGTTGTTTTCAGGTTAATAATATCTAAAAAGTGAAAATTAATCAAACTATACTATATAAAACTCAAAAAAGTAAATCAAATAGAAAAAGACCAAAAAATAAAAATTGATGAGTTAGTAAGCAAATATAAAAAATCCGGCAAAAAAAATACTATCCCAGAGACATTAACTCTACGAGAAACCCATAATAGAGCAACGCGGCGTTGATGATGGGTGCTGTGCACCACACGAACGCTTAGGTACTGTAAGCAGTTTTTGTTCCATTTTTTTTATTCTTTCTATTCCAAATTATAATTAATATAACCCAAATTGCTATGCAGATAATTGTCACATTTATGTTTCTCAAAATCATTAAAGCGTGAATTGAAGAAGCAACTAAAATCGAATTCGTTTTTTTCGTTGCATATGCCATAATAATTGAAACCACAATTGATAAAAGCACAAAAATGTGAATTCCGCCAAATTGGTCAAAATTGTTAAATATTAACAAATGCCAAAATCCCCAAAACATTCCCGTTATTATTCCTTTAAGCCAAAATGGAATGGGCTTCAAACAATCTTGTAAAAACCCTCTCCATGCACTTTCTTCTAAAAAATCATAAAACAAGGTAGCCAAACAAAAAATAAATGCCCACAAATGCGGGTTTATTCCGAAATCATTATTAAATCCAAGAATAGAATAGGCTATTAGAAAAATACTTGCAAAAATTAAACTGTACAAAGGTTTGTTTCCAAGTAATGTTGTTTTTCGTTCTATTTTAAAAATTCTGTATGCAAGAAAACTTGCAAATAATAGAGCTATTCCATGATTCCAATTAAAATTTGGGTCAAAATTGAAAAGCCTAGTCCAAATCTTTTGAATAAGATTCGGAAATTGGATTAGCAAATATGTTAATCCACAAGCTAAAACGTAAAAGAGTCCTACGACAATCCATTTTACATTTTTGATTTTATCGATAATTGTCATTCGTGATATTTGGTTAGTTTAAATTGCTTACAACAGTAGTATAACCCTATTGTGATTATATTGTCTATAGCTGCAAGGTATTATTTTTTATTACATCAATAAAAAAATGGTTTTATGTTATTCTTAAAGAATTATTCCACAACTTCAACCTCCATATAAACATCTTCCAAAGGCCATTCGTCTCTGCCCGTAGCAACTTTTGAAATTTTTTCTAAAACATCAAAACCATCAATAAGCTCACCAAAAACGGTATGCTCTCCATTGATATGATGTGCACCTTGTTTGGCTTGAATTATATAAAATTCAAAAGGGGTAGATTTTTTACTGATATTTTTTTCCCAATCTCTTGCTGCTGCTAAAGCACCATATTTATGTTTTCTATGTTTTCTAAACTCCGCCGGGATGGTATAATTTTGATATTTATTGCGAATTTCTAATGTTTCATAACTTTCTGAATTACCACCTTGGACAATAAAATTTGGAGCCACCCTATGAAAACATGTGGTATTAAAATAACCGACTTCGGTTAAAAAAATAAAATTGGCCCTGTGCAAAGGGGTGTCATTATATAATTGTACAATGAGATTGCCGAGTCGGGTTTTAATCCGTACTTTATGCTCTTTATGCAATTTTCCATAAGCAATTAAAAAATCTATAGCATTATTGTGATTTATGGAATCGAATGATTTGGGTTGAATTAAAGGTTCAACAGCTGTTTTTTCCTCAATTATTAAAGGTTTCTTTTCAATTATTTCCTGTTTAATCTCTTTTTTACAACTGCTTTTCATAGCAAATAAAATAAAGAGAAAAAAAATGTAAATCAGTCTGCTTTTAATCATAAATATTTTTTTATGAATTACAAATATAAATGTATTAGAACAAAACTTTGTAAATTTGATTTTTAATGAGTGTTAACCTATACTTTGTTTAGATAGTCACAAATTCGTGAAATAAATTATCAAATGCAAAATAAATCCCTTAGATTCTTCCTCAGGGATAGTCCGTTTCAAGAAATTTTTTATTCGTAAATTGCACCACATATTATGAAGGAAGAACAAGTTATATTAGTAAATAAAAATGATGAGCAAATAGGCACAATGCCTAAATTAGAAGCTCATGAAAAGGGGGTGTTACATAGGGCCTTTTCGGTATTTATTTTTAATGATAAAAATGAATTATTGTTGCAACAGAGAGCATCTTGTAAATACCATTCACCTTTATTGTGGACCAATACATGCTGTAGTCATCAACGTGTTGGTGAAACTAATATTGAAGCGGGTAGAAGAAGACTTTATGAAGAAATGGGCTTTGTAACTGAACTAAAAGATGTGCTATCCTTTATCTATAAAGCTCCTTTTGATAACGGATTAACAGAACATGAATTTGATCATGTACTGGTAGGTACTTATTTGGAAAACCCTATATTAAATACTGATGAAGTAAATGATTATAAATGGATGACATTAGAGGCTATAAAGCAAGATATGGAATTACAACCTGAAATTTATACGGTATGGTTTAAAATTATTTTTAATAAGTACTATTCACATTTAAATGAGGCTAAAGTATGAAGGTAACAGTAAACAGAAAAGCACATTTTAATGCTGCTCATAGGTTATTTAGACCTGAATGGTCTGATGAAAAAAACCTGGAAGTATTTGGAAAATGTAGTAATCCACACTACCATGGTCATAATTACGATGTAACGGTGTCTGTAACTGGACAAGTTGATCAGAAAACTGGCTTTGTAATGGATATGAAAGAGTTAAAAGATATAATTAAAACTGAAATTGAAGATGTTTTTGACCATAAGAATCTTAATGAAGAAGTACCTGAATTTAATTCTAGTGCTTCGGGATTAAATCCTACATCAGAAAATATAGTTGTAGTAATTTGGAAAAAGTTACGCCCTCATATCAATAAAAGTCATGACCTTGCTGTTACGCTATATGAGACTCCTCGTAATTTTGTAAGCTTTAATGGCGGCTAATTACTTATGATAACTAAGTAAAAATTTAATTTTACTTCACATTGTTTATATAATTTTTCTGATTGTCCGTAATGTGACATAATTGGTTCGTCACCCTGAGCTTGTTTCACGGTCGCGTTCAACAAATAGCTGTAAATCAAACAGTAATGAGATGCTGAAACGAGTTCAGCATGGCGTTACGCTATATTATTACTATTTACGGATATACATATAATTTTTTACCTGAGTTCAACTTATAATTCACTGTACAGAATTCAAATAAAAGATGAGGCTTTAAGAAACTATGTTATTAATTAATTGTAATTCTTCTTCTGAGAATTGTAAATTATCTAATGCATTTACATTTTCCTTAAGTTGATCTGCAGAACTGGCACCAACTAAGACAGAGGTTATATTTTTTTGTACCAATAACCAAGCAATTGCCATTTGCGATAATTTTTGCCCTCTGTTATCAGCAATAGCAGCAAGACCTTGTATTTTTTTCATATTATTATTAACCTGATTTTCATCCAAATAGGTAAAGTTTTTAGAAGCTCTTGAATCTTTAGGTATGCCATTCAAGTATTTATTGGTTAACATTCCCTGAGCTAATGGAGAGAATGTAATACAACCAACACCGATATTTTCTAAAGTATCTAGCAAACCATTTTCAACAGTTCGCTCAAACAATGAGTATTTGACTTGATGTAAAACAAAAGGAACTTTTAATTCATCCAGTATTTTGGCTGCACGTTCAGTATTAGCAGCATTATAATTAGAAATACCAACATAAAGTGCTTTACCTTGACGCACTATATCAGATAAAGCGAGCATAGTTTCTTCAAGTGGCGTATTAGGGTCAGGTCTATGATGGTAAAATATATCTACATAATCTAAACCCATACGTTTTAAACTTTGATCAATACTAGAAATTAAATATTTTCTAGAGCCCCAATTGCCATAAGGTCCAGGCCACATATCATATCCAGCTTTTGAAGCAATACACATTTCATCTCTATAATTTTTAAAATCTTTTTTTAAGATAAGTCCAAAATTTTCTTCCGCTGATCCATAAGGAGGGCCATAATTATTCGCCAAATCAAAATGTGTTATCCCTAAATCAAAAGCGGCTCTCATAATATTTCTGGCGTTTAACAGACTATCTACAAATCCGAAATTATGCCAAAAACCCAATGATATTGCAGGAATCTGTAAACCACTATTGCCACACCTGTTGTATTTCATGGTATCGTATCGGTTAGGAGACCCTTGGTATTCAGTATATTTTGTTTTATCCTTGATATCCATAGTTTTATCTTTTAAATTTTAAATCACTCGCCTTGATAACCTTTGTCCAAAGGCTATCTCCATTACTATTATAAATGATAATTTCTAAGGCTCGTTCTTTTTTAGTGCCAAATACTTTTATTAGAGAATAATTTCTTTCTTTAACTAAAGTACCCTCCACTTGTAAAATATTATCTTCAGCATTGTCTCCATAAACTCCTGAAGTTAAAGGAGAAACTGTTAGGTCGTATAAAGGATATCCATCTTCGAGATCAAGTTTAGACAATTCAGTATGATGTACATCTCCAGTTATAAAAACAACGCCATTTATTTTAAGTTTTTTAATTTTTTTTATAATTTTCAATCTTTCTTCGGGTGCAAAATTTGCATATTTTTCATGCCTTTCTAAGGGGTTTAAAAATTGACCTCCCATAACAACAAACTTAAAAGGAGCATAGCTATTGGCCAAGGCATCAATAAGCCATTCAATTTGTTTATCTCCCAAAATTTCATGCCTCTCGAGATCACTTCTCTTATTAGGTGTTCTCCAATATCTATTATCTAATAAAAAGAATTCACTGTCTGCCCATTGAAAAAATCCCGTTGTTCCTTCATCAAAAATGTAATTAGGATTGGCAAAGAAAAGTTTAAATGCATCTTCTGTTTTTCTTTTTAAATGATAACTTCTGTCGGAATCATTTGGTCCAAAATCATGATCATCCCAGATGGCATAATGATGCATACTTCCTAACATAGGCTGCATTTCCGGTAAGGATCTGGTATGTGTGTTGCGGTATAAAATTCCCGTATTGCTATTCCAGTCTGCTTCTCGCAGATATATATTATCACCTAACCAAAGCATAAAATTTGGCTCTTTTTTGTTTATATCTTCAAAAATTTGATAATCGCCACCATAAGGTTTTCCTGGGCGATCATATCTTTCTTCACTAATATAACTTCCACTGCCCGAAGCAAAAGAATAGTCAGGTGCATCTGTTCTCCATAGCCAAAGTGGTTGAGATTCAAAATTTAAATCATAGGGCCTATGCACTTTTTTATTATTGATATAAAGGGCATATTCATATTGATTACCGGGTTCTAATTCATCAGCAAGTAATCTGGCAACGAATGCATTTTCTTTTAAAGTTATTAGTTTTTTAGTTTTAAATTTTTTGGTTGGTTTTTTGATATTCCAATATTCAAAATAAACATTGGCTTCTTTTTTTGTTTGAGCCCATAATAATACTTCTTTCATGGTTGAGTATCCTACCATTGGACCCGATTGCAACAAATTTTTTTGTGCAAATGTAAAACTGATAGTTGCTACTGCCAGTATTGTTAAAATTAATTTTTTCATTTTAAAAATGATTAATTGTTATTTAAATAATATCTTTCTAATTCCTCTAAAAAGTATTGTTTAGTATCCTTGTCCAAAAATGAATATTGAAACGAATTCTTTGCCAATTCGTATAAATCTTGCTTTGTTAAGTTTAAGTTTTCCTGTATTTCTATATAATTTTGATTGACTTGTCCACCAAAATAAGCAGGATCATCAGAATTGATAGTAACTTTTAAACCAAGATCCATCATCTTTTTTAAAGGATGGTTTTTTAAATTATCGACTACTTGTAGAGCGGTATTTGACAGAGGGCAAACGGTTAATGCCATATCCCTTTTTATAATTTCTTGAACTAAGGTATCATCTTGTAAGCAGTTGTTACCATGGTCAATTCTTTTTATCTTCAACATATCTAGAGCTTCCCAAATGTAATCAGCAGCACCTTCTTCTCCGGCATGAGCAAGTGGAATATATCCTTCTTTTATGGATGCTTCAAAAACATTTTTAAATTTTGAAGGAGGATTCCCCTGTTCTGAAGAATCTAGTCCTACTGCGGTAATTAAATGTTTATAAGGTAATGACTGTGCTAACGTTTTAAAAGCAGCTTCTTCGGAGAGATGACGTAAATAACTCATAATTAATAGTGAGGAAACACCTAACTTTTCTTTAGCATCAGAGCAGGCTTTAGAAATACCATTAATTACGGTTTTAAATGCCACACCACGTTCTGTATGTGTTTGCGGATCAAACATAATTTCCGAATGACGCACATTTTGACTTGCACATTTTTCCATATAGGCCCAAGTTAAATCGTAAAAATCTTGTTCATAAATTAAAACGCCGGCACCTTGATAATATATATTTAGAAAATCTTGTAAACAGTCAAATGAATAAGCAGTTTTCAGCTCTTCAACGGTAGCATATTTAAGATTAATGTTATTTCGTTTTGCAATAGCGAATAAAAGTTCAGGTTCTAAAGAGCCTTCAATATGTAAATGTAATTCTGCTTTAGGGAGTTTATTTATAAAATTTATCATGTATTAAAATTTGAAAAGTCAAAGTTAAAACTAATTTTATGATTTACTTTAAAATAACGATATTTGTAGGATGAAGAAAAAAATATTTTTATTATTACTATTGGTAATTTTTATAATTTTTGCAATTAATTCTGTTATGAGTCAATCAAGTAAATTAGAAGTAGGGGATACCATCCCAACATTTACTTTAAAAAATCAGTTAGGTAATAACATAGATATAGATGCTTACCGTGGTAAGAAAGCGATGGTGATCTATTTTTATCCTAAAGATGATACACCAGGCTGTACTAAAGAAGCTTGTAAATTTAGAGATGAATTTGAAGTTTTTACCGATTTAGACGTTGAAGTTATTGGTATTAGTGGTGATGATGTTGCATCTCATAAGGCATTTGCTGATAAATATAACCTGCCATTTACCTTATTGGCTGATACCAAAAATAAAGTGCGTAAGTTATTTGGTGTTCCTAAAAGTATGTTAGGGATAATGCCTGGTCGTGTTACTTATATAATTAATAAAAATGGCATTATTATACATATTTTTAACAGTCAATTTGGGGCAGAAAAGCACATATCCGAAGCATTGACAAAACTTAAGGAAAAAGCATAGTGAGTATACATTATCCGTTAAAATTTGAGCCCATATTAAAAGAAAAAATTTGGGGAGGTGAAAAACTACATAAGGTTTTACATAAAAAATCAATTAAAAAAAATATTGGTGAAAGTTGGGAGCTTTCTGATGTTGATGGAGATGTTTCTATTGTTGTCAATGGTGAGCTTAAAGGAAAAACGCTACAAGACTTGATAAAGACTTACAAAGATGAGGTGTTGGGTGAAAAGGTTTATAATCAATTTTCGGATAAATTTCCGTTACTGATAAAGTTTATAGATGCTAAAGAGGCTTTAAGTATTCAGTTGCATCCAAATGATGCTTTGGCGAAAGAACGGCATAATTCATTCGGTAAAACTGAAATGTGGTATGTAATGCAGGCTGATAAGGGTGGAGATTTGATTGTAGGCTTTAAAAAAGATTCAAATAAAGAAGAATATTTAAAACATTTGGAGGATAAAACATTGTTAGAAATTCTTAATGTGGATGAGGTAAAAGAGGGTGATGTATATTTTATTCCAACAGGAAGAGTACATGCTATAGGTGCAGGGGTTATGCTTGCTGAAATTCAGCAAACAAGTGATATTACCTATAGAATTTACGATTGGGATCGTCAAAATTCAGATGGGAATTATAGAGACTTACATACTGAATTGGCTTTAGATGCAATTGATTATAAGGCTGAAAATGAATATAAATCGTTTTACACTAAAAGTTTAGATGAAAAATCAAATATTGTTGATTGTCAATATTTTACTACAAATTTTTTATCTATAAAAGAAAATTTATCTATCGATAACAATGATAAAGATTCATTTGTTATTTATATATGTGTAGAAGGCGAAATTTCTATAATTTATAATGATAACCAATTTGAAAAATTATGCAAAGGAGAAACTGTTTTAATGCCGGCAAGTTTTACTAAATTCGAAATACGTGCCATACATAATGCTGAAATTTTAGAGGTGTATATAAAATGACAAATGAATATCAACATGTAAAAGTCATTGCATTTGATGCAGATGATACGCTTTGGGTTAATGAAACGTATTTCAGAGAGGCTGAACTTAAATTTGCCGAACTCCTTTCAGCATATGAAACGGCTAATAAGATTGATCAAGAGCTATTTAAAATGGAAATGGACAATTTAAGTATGTATGGATATGGAATCAAAGGATTTATGTTATCCATGGTAGAGTCAGCATTAGCTTTGTCCAATTATAAGATCAAGCCAAAAATAATTGAGAAAATATTGAATTTGGGTAAAGAAATGCTTGAAAAGCCTATAGAATTGCTCGATGGTGTTGAGCATACATTAAAAGTACTAAAGCCGAATTATAAACTGATCTTGGCTACAAAAGGCGATTTATTAGATCAGGAACGTAAACTTGAAAAATCTGGGTTAATAAAATACTTTCATCATATTGAAGTTTTGAGTGATAAAAAACCTGATAATTATTTGAAATTGGTATCTCATTTAGATATCGAACCAAGAGAGTTATTAATGATAGGAAATTCTTTAAAATCAGATATATTGCCTTTAATAGAAATTGGATCTAGTGCGGTTCATGTGCCGTTTCATACAACATGGGCACATGAAGTTGTTGAGCATAATGGAAATGGTTATAAAACCATTAGTACTTTAACAGATGTTTTAAAATTTCTATAAAATGAAGGAGTTAAATGTAGAAAAATGGAATAGGAAAGAGCATTTTAATTTTTTTAACCAATTTTCAGATCCATATTTTGCTGTTACTGTAGATATAGATGTGAGCAATTCTTATGCTTATACAAAACAAAATAAAATATCTTTTTTTGCATTTTATTTACACGCTTGTATGAAAGCAATTAATAGCATTGAAAATTTTAAATATAGAATTCAAAACGATAAAGTTGTAATACATGAAGTTATTCATGCCTCTTCAACCATTTTAAGAAAAGATAATACTTTTGGTTTTTCGTTTATTCATTATGATAATGATTTCAAAATTTTTAATAAAAATTTTGAAAAAGAAAAACATCGAATTTTGCATAGCAATAATTTGTTTCCAAATGAAAATACGGATGACTGTATTTATTGCTCTGCATTACCTTGGTTAAATTTTTCAGCACATAAAGAACCACATTTTGGCGTGGTAAAAGAATCTGTACCTAAGATTGCCTTTGGAAAATTTATTAAAAAAGAAGGAAGACTAAAGATGCCAGTTGCCATTTCTGTAAGTCATGCATTGATAGATGGGTATCATGTAGGATTATTTGTTGAAAAATTTCAGAAGCTGTTAAATGATTATTAAAAATTATTTATCGCAATAATTCAAGAAATTAGATTAAATTTGCAGCCAAATAAAAATAGAAATTATGGCAAGTGTAAAAAACTTAAAAAAAGATATAAATTACGTTTTATCAGATATTATTGAGGAGTGTTACGTATGGCAAATGCTACAAGACGATACTAAAAAGGTAGAAAAAGCGGAAAAAATAATTGATGAAGCAATTGCTACTTTTGATGAATTGATAGTAAAAGTAAATGCAAATAATATTGAAAATAAAAAATTACATTTTAAATCAGTAAATGCTGAATTATATACTAAAGGTCAAGAGTTATTAGCTAAAATTGAAAAATTATAGTCTTAATTATATTTTGATTTTATCTTTTTCGAAAACTTTAACATAATAAGCTGTAATATTTGCTTATATTTATCGTTCTAACTAAGACGTAATTAATCCCAATTTAAGATGGCAAGAGCTATATTTGAATACACTAAAACTGTTTTGAAAAAAGTTAGTTTTAATGTTGAATTATTCTGTAGAGAACTTAAAAAAGCTGTTGATAAATTACTCCCCTACGAAATTGATGAATTAAAAATTTGGTTACAAGATTTCACTGCCAATAGACCGGAATTGTATGCTTCCCTAGCTATTGTAAATCCTAAAAGAAGGGGATAAATTTAATGCTTTAATGTTTTTTTAGTGGACTTATTATTTTAACATCACTAAATACTATTACGCCCTTTATTACAGCATCTATTGTTGTTTTTAAGGCTTCAATGAGTTGTATTTTCAATTGAGACTTATGATAGATCAAACTAACTTCTCTTGATGGTGCAGGATTTGTAAAGGATCTTGTGTATTTTTTATCTTCTTCTTTCAGATCTAGCGTGTTTAAATATGGTAATAAGGTCATTCCCAATCCTTCTTTTGTTAATTTAATTAGGGTTTCGAAACTGCCGCTTTCTAAGATAAAATGGTTGGGTATTTCTTTCTTATAAGCATTACAAAAGTTTAAAATATTATCTTTAAAACAATGCCCATCTTCTAACAATAGAATATCATCTATATCTAAATCGTCCACATTTAATTTATCTTTCGAATATAACCGATGCTTATCATTTAAAAAACCTACAAAGGGTTCATAATAAAGAGGTCTTTCATTTATTGATTCAATTTCTAAAGGAGTTGCTGCAATACCTGCATCTAAATTACCTTCTATTAATTTTTTAATTATATCTTCTGTAGTTAACTCTTCAATTATCAAATTTACTTTAGGATATTTTTTTAAAAATGTTTTTAAAAATAAGGGTAATAAAGCCGGCATTACTGTTGGTATAATGCCTAATTTGAATTCGCCTCCAATAAACCCTTTTTGTTGATCTACAATATCATTTATTCTATTGCTCTCATCAACAATTACTTTTGCTTGTTGAATAATTTTTTCACCTACTGCGGTTAATTCTATTGGCTTTTTTTTTCTATTAAAAATAATGACCTCTAGCTCTTCTTCTAATTTTTGAATTTGCATACTCAATGTAGGCTGAGTTACAAAACATTGTTCAGATGCTGCTGTAAAATTTTTATATTCAGCAACTGCTAAAACATATTTTAATTGTGTAATGGTCATTATAGTATCAATTTTGGTGATAAAAATATAAAAACTATCAATGACATTTATAGTATTTTTATACTTTCTTAAATTATATTTGTAAAGAATTTAAAGTAAACAAATTATGCAAAAAAAAATATTAGGTTTAAACGAACAAAAAATCAATGATTTAGTAATTGATTTGAATGAATTATTGGCAAATTTTCAAATGTATTATCAGAATTTAAGAGGATTACATTGGAATATAAAGGGAAAATCATTTTTTGAATTACATGTAAAATTTGAGGAGTTATATACTGATGCTCAGGATAAAGTCGATCTTATTGCAGAACGTATTTTAACTTTAGAAGGTACGCCTTTACATACTTTTGATGATTATGTAAATACCGCAAAAGTACCTATGGGTAAAAATGTTTCAAAAGATACTGATGCAGTTAAGTTAGTAGTGAATTCATTATATGAATTGATAAACATTGAAAGAAAAATTTTGAACAAATCTGCTGATGCTGATGATGAAGGTACCAATTCTTTAATGGGTGATTTTATTGCTGAGCAGGAAAAAACAGTTTGGATGATGAACGCATGGTTGGGATAAATAGGCTTGAAGCTTTATGATAAGACGGAAGATTAAGTTTTTCTTGGTCTTCTGTCTTAAAATTGTAGTATAAACCTGAGTTCGACCTAAGATTTGTTTACAGTTTAGATAGATTTTTATTCAATTCGAAGATGGGTTTTAGAAAGACTAACTAGTTAGTTTGAGAAAATTTGGCAAGAAGCCGACAAAGGAGGTTTATGAACACCTTCATAAAAAATATAAAATAGTGAGTAATTGGAAAAAATTTATCAAATCCGGAGGAAATGTAAATAAAAGGAATCTTTTCATGCAAATTTCTTGAAATATCCAGATATTCCTTCAAATTTTCCATTTTAAATATCACCTTCTCTTTACATTCTGTATATCAAATCTTAGGTCGAACTCAGGTTATTACACTACCATTTACGTTTTTCCTGACTTCGACACTGGGTCACCCAAATTCAAATAATTCTGATAAATATTTTTGTTCATCTGTTAAAAGAAGAATATGTTTAACAGATTGGTTGTTATCAGAACGAGCAATGACTTGATAAATAGT
>Ga0209633_10000196_pt1 | contig 73898 bp, 66 predicted proteins | sample Cruoilmetagenom1_FD_187290 | JGI IMG/M metagenome (GOLD analysis project Ga0209633, IMG submission 187290) | Oil polluted marine microbial communities from Coal Oil Point, Santa Barbara, California, USA - Sample 1 (SPAdes) (version 2) | ecosystem: Environmental > Aquatic > Marine > Oil seeps ... | reverse complement strand
CTATTATTCTTTGTGTAGAAAGTTGTTTTTAAGGCTGTTTCGTCTGCACAGAAATACTTCAAAATTTCCTTGAATTTACGCTCAGAAAGGTGTGTATGGTTTAAATACTTGTTTTTTGGCTTCATTGCTTGATACTTTAGCATATTTTATCTGCTAAAGTAAGCAAGACCCTAAGTTTATATCTCTTTTAAGATATTTAATGTTTTCTTGGCACTTTCCTTCCAGCTAAATTCTTTGGCCCTCTTTATACCACTGGTTATCATTTCTTCTTTTATTTTAGAAGATTTCAATATTTTTAGCAAAACTTTTTCCAATGAGGCAATCTCACCTGTTTTGAAAAATTTTGCAGCATTCCCGCCAACCTCAATTAATGAAGAATTATCTGCCGTTACAACTGGTGTGCCAGAAGCAAAACTCTCTAGTATGGGTATCCCAAAACCCTCATACAAGGAGGGGAAAACAAAAATTTCTGCGATTTGATACAAAACAGCTAAATCTTCAAATGTAACTTTTCCTGTTAAAATTATTTCTTTAGAGTAGTCTGACTCTTTAACCGCAGCTATAATACCATCAGCCATCCACGCTACTTCACCTGCAAGTATTAATTTCAAATTAGAATTAGCAGAATCTTTTTTAATTTTTTCAAAAGCCTTCACAAGCGTTACAAGATCTTTTCTTGGTTGCAAGGCTCCAACATATAAAAGGTATTTATCTTTTTGGTTATTTAAGATTTTTAGTCTTTCCTTTATTTTTAAAATTTCAGTTTCGTTTCTTTTTTTAGAAAAATGTTGCACATCAAATCCATGTTGCACAACATGAATTTTGTTCCCTTTAATTTTAGGATATAACCGCAAAATATCCTTTTTTGTTGCATTTGAAATAGCTATTATTTTATCAGCCCTATTAATAGCAGAGTCTGTAAAAAAGTTTAGTTTCCAAAGATCTTTTTTTGGAAAGTGTCTAGGGAAAAATTTAAAAGCTAGATCATGAATTGTTACAACATACTTGGTTTTTCTAGGACCTATAAAAGGAACCTGCTGTATAGGCATCCAGCAAACATCAGGTTTGCTATAACGAAGATCCGCCGCAAAAACAGTTTGTGTCCACCACCAATATGGCTTTATTTTTCTTTCGTTATAGTTTTCAAAAGTCGCTGGTTTTAACTCTTTATTAAAACTAGTTTGGTGGTAAAGCATAAAATTATTATTTTTATCCAATTTTCCAAACCAATCCAAAAGTTGCTTAATGTAAACTCTGGTCCCATCAATCCTACTGTGGTCTAAATCTGCACAATCAATCGCAATATTCATTCTATTTATTTTAATAATCTTATTTTACAACTAATGCAATAAAATGCTTTTTTGTTCAAAGCTATTCAAAGCATTTTATCCCATTGATAAAAATGCTAACTTGTGTATAATTACTAAGCTTTTAGTTTTTGTTTATTAATCCCAACCAAGGAGGCTGTATGGAAAATTTGAAGAAAATACTTCTTTTTATCGCCGTTTTAAAAAACAAAAAAATCTTTTCTTTAATCAAAGTTAAGGAGGAAAAAGGTGATGACTACATTAAAAGAAAAAAAGATAGATTGTAGTCACTGGCATCCAAAAGCAAACCAGAGCGTTGTAGAAATTTCTACTTTGCTCTTTTTGTTTAAATTTTAGTTCTTAATTTTTCAAAAATTTTATTATCTTTTAGATCCACCTCTAATTTCCTCTTAGCAGCCATAATAGCATCTACATCAGTAGCACTCTCTTCTGACAAATAACCCCACGTTTTAAGATTCAGAATATTGCTATGTCTTTCTATTAATTGTTTCTTCGTTGGTCCTTTCTTAATTCTTTTTGGTGCCTCTTGCTTTGCTAATTTTTTTAGAAGAATTCCATCTTTTAAATTACTTAACAAACTTTTACTTAATTTTTTTATTCTTCTTTTTTCCTTAGCATCTGGAGTTTCTTCCCCCATTAGTCTCCACAGCTCTTGAATTTCATCACTCTCCAAAACAACTAATTCGATATTTGAAATACCTATCTTTTCCTCTTCCTTACGAAGTAATTCTTCATTAAACTGTGAAACATCACTTGAAGACCTGAAAGACTTAAGATTCACATTTAATATTTTTCCATCAGTTATAATTTCCACATCAACCTTTTCTTTGTGATCATCTAACGGCATAGCACCATATGCTTCTATTAAATAATCTCTTCCTTCTTTCTGAGCCCAGTCATTAACTAAATACGTAAACTGCAGTTCTGCTCTTAAACCCTTGTCAAAAATATCTTGTGCGACACTTCTATATTGAGCTTTTATTTTATTTAGAGCTTCCTTACGCTCAGTAACATCTTTAATTCTTTTTGCCTTTCTATATTTAATATCACAAATAAGCGTCTCTATTTTTTGCTTATCTACAAAAAAATTATCCTGCCAATTTACTAATGCATCTTCATAAAAACTAATCGCATCTTCCTCATTTTTTTCCAATACATCTTTCTTTTCATATTCATCAAAAATTGCCTCCACCTCTTCTCTTGTTAAATTTTCATATTCGATACCCTTACTATCTGCCTTGTCTTGCAACGAAAGATTGAAACGAACAGCATCCATGTTGATCTCTTCTTGCTTGGCCATACCACTGTATAGATTTATTAATGTTTCCTTTTTTTCAATTCCTTCATCTTCGACATCGGCTTGTCTTAAAAAATCTAACATTTGACAATAACGTAAGTCTCCCGCATAAAAAGCCCTTTCTTTGTTTTTCAAACTAGCTTCAAAATTAGCTATGCTCAAATTTTCCCTTTTTTGTCTATTCCCTGGAAATTTTTCACTTTGATACATTTGTTTTATTTTAAATTAAAAAAATCAATCGCATTTCTGTCAACACTTTCTCTAAACTCTTCGAAACTACACTCTTTTAAATAAGCTACTTTTTGGATTACCTCTTTAACAAACAAAGGTTCATTCCGTTTCCCTCTATGAGGATTCGGCGCAAGAAAAGGACAATCAGTTTCAACCATTATTCTCTCTACTGGTATTGTTTTTATTACTTTAAAAATCTCAGTGTCTTCTTTCTTGGGAAAAGTTGTATTGCCTGTAAAAGAAAACTTTAAATTTTTTAATGTTAAAAAATTTTCTGTTTGCTTTAAATTAGCACCAAAACAATGCATTACCATGTTTAAATTTATATATTTTTTTTGAGAAATTATTTCAAAAACATCTTCGTATGCATCTCTACAATGAATTACTACTGGCAAATTTAGCTTTAATGCAAGATCAAGTTGACTAACAAAAAGTTTTTTTTGTTTCTCTTTATTTTTTGAATTATGGAAATAATCTAATCCAATTTCTCCAATAGCAACTACTTTCATATTAGTAGCCAATTTTTCTAGTTGTAATTTGGCTTCCTTTAGACAGAAAACTTTATGATTTTCATCTAGAACCTCTGGATGAAAACCAATCGCAGAAAAAATTCTTTCATGCTTTTCAGCAAGTTCGATAGATTTTAAATTTCTATCAAAATCAACTCCGATATTAATAATGTAACCGTTTTGATTATTTAAAAAAAATCTCTCAATAACCTCTTTTTGATCTTCTTTGAAATTTTCAAAATCTAAATGTGCGTGTGTATCAATCATTTCTCTTTATTTTCTGTTTGATAAACTACTAATATTATACTGCATCTAAAATATTTTTGCTAAAATATTTTAGTTTTGATAACATACAAATAAACATATGTTCCATTGATTAATAGAATCTTTTCTATTTTTATTTTTTAATAAATTAAAAAAACATGGATTATTTTATAATTGCTCTTCTGGTTATAATATCTGGATTTTTTTCAGGACTTACACTTGGACTACTAAGTTTAGACATTAATGAACTTAAGAGAAAGGTTTTTCTTGGCAATAAAAATGCAAAAAAAGTTCTCTCTGTTAGAAAAAAAGGGAATCTTCTTTTATGTACACTGCTTTTGGGAAATGTCGCTGTAAATTCAACTTTAGCAATTTTCTTAGGAAACATAGCTAGTGGATTCATTGCTGGAACAATTGCAACTGGTTTAATCGTAATTTTTGGTGAAATCATACCTCAAGCAACTTTTGCTAGACACGCATTGCGTATTGGTGCAAGTACTGCTTGGATTGTAAAAATTTTTATACTACTTTTTTCACCTATATGTCTACCAATAGCTTGGATCCTGGATAAATTATTAGGTGAAGAGATGCCTACAATCTATTCAAAAAAAGAACTTATGAAAATAGTAGAGGAACATGAATCATATAAAGAAAGTGACTTAGATGCAGATGAAGAACGTATCATAAAAGGAGCACTTTCTTACTCAAACAAAACTGTAGAGGAAATAATGACGCCACGAACTGTTGTCTTTGCATTAAATAAAGAAACCATCCTAGACAAGACAACTTTACATCGTATTAAAAAAGAAGGATTTACAAGAATTCCTATCTACGAAGATTCAATTGATCATGTTGTTGGTATTCTTTATACAAAAGATTTAATTAATCTAGCATCAAGTTCTTCAATTAAGAATGTTTTCAAAAAAGAATCTATTATAATTATTGCCGAAGATCTAAACTTAGATGAATTATTGAATTTGTTTATTAAATCTAAAACTCATATTGCTTTTGTTAAAAATGAATATCAAGGATTAGAGGGAGTTGTAACACTAGAAGATGTATTAGAGGAAATTCTATGCGTCGAAATTATAGATGAAACAGATACTGTTATTGACCTACAAAAAAAAGCTAGGATAAAATAACTTTTTCATCTGTGGTTTTTTTGTTTTTATATTCTAGGAAATAAATTGACCTTGGTTTTGTCTTCTAAATTTTTTATTATTTCATTAGAAATTTCTGGCATAAATGGTTGTAATTTTATCGCAACAAAATAAACTCCTCTTGTTAAACCTTCGATACTTTCCCTAAAAGCTTCTTTGTCAGTTTTAATAAGCTCCCATGGCTTTTGATTTTCTATGGTTTTATCCAAATCACGTACTAGTATCATTACTCTGGCCAATTCATCACCAAACTTTCCCTCTTCTAATGTTTTTTGTAGTTCCAAGTTTTCACTAAATGGATCTCTTTTACTTTTCTGAAAATCTAACTCAAAATCAGCTTTTTTATACAAAGTAATGATCCTTGAAGTCAAGTTTCCTATCCCATTTGCCAAATCTGCATTAAACTTCTCATCAAACCTCTTCCAACTGATATCTGAATCTTCTCCGAAAGAACCCATGCTAAGCAAAAGATACCTAGTACCATCGACGCCATAACGCTTAACCATCTCCTTCGGTGAAATAACGTTACCTAATGATTTACTCATTTTCTGATTATTTACATTAATAAAACCATTAACATAAATTTTCTTTGAGCAAGGCAGTTCCGCAGCCATAAGCATTGCTTGCCACATAGCAGATTGTTGTCTTAGATTGTCTTTTCCACAAAACTGGACACCTGGCCACCATTTTTTAAAATTTTCATCGTCATCAGGCCAACCCAACGTAGATATATAATTAACCAAAGCATCAAACCAAACATACATCACATGTCTTTCATCATTGGGAACCTCCACTCCCCAGGGCATTTTTTTTTTCAATCTAGAAATTGAGAAGTCCTGTAATCCCTGTTGTACAAAGGAAATAATTTCATTAAATCTTTTTTTAGGTTTTACAAAATCGGGGTTTTTATCGTACATTTCAAGCAATCTTTCACCAAATTCAGAAAACTTAAAAAAATAATTCTCTTCTTCAATTATCTCAATTTCGGCATTTGGATGTTCAGGACATTTACCATCTACGAGTTCTGATTCTGTTTTTTCCAACTCACAGCCAACGCAATAATTCACTTTGTAGTTTTTCTTGTAAATATATCCATTTTCACTACATATGTTCCAAAATTTTTGAGCAGCTTTTTCATGCTCAGCATCAGTTGTTCGAATAAATTTATCAACGTCTACATTTAAAAGCTCCTTCAGATTTTTAAAGTTTTTAGCCTGTTTATTACAATGTTCTTGTGCACTAAGACCAAGTTCTTCAGCTTTTCTTAATACTTTAAGTCCGTGTTCATCAGTTCCAGTATTAAAAAAGGTTTCTTTGCCAAAGAGTTGATTTGATCTCTTCAAAACATCCGCACTTACAATTTCCAATGCAAAACCAATATGAGGCCTTGCATTAACATAGGGTAGCGTAGTTGTAATATAATAGCTTTTTTCCATATCTAAAATAGTTTTGATTTTTTATAAACAAATAAGCGAAACTTAGCAATACAAAATCCCGCCTATCTATGTTTGTCATCGCAATAAATTAAGCGATATCAATATATATAATATATAAAGAATAAGCTCTATTCGATTCGAATAGCCTTTCCTCGAACAATTGCATGTGCAACTTTTGTTCTAGCGCGCGAAAGAATCCTTTGTAGCGTACTTTGAGATGTATCCATCTTTCCAGCGGCTTCTGTTTGACTCATTCCTTTTTCGTCTACTAGTCTCAATGTTTCAGCCTCTTCTCGTTCAAGAACCACTTCTTTTAGGTTTTTATCTAGAACCCCTTCTGGCTTAAACAGGGATGACTTCGGTCGAAAATGAACTTTTCGACACAATTTTGGTCTTGGTGACATATTTTGTTTATCCAGACTCATGAAACACAATAATTGCCCTCAATGTGCCTCAATAATCACTAAATTAATTATTACTTATAGTGTAACTCGTTTGATTAAAAAAAACAACCTTCTTTTTATGGAAAAAATGAAATAATAATCCCTTTTTTTGACCTTTTCGTTTTTTCGATTATACTTAATTACTAATCTTTTGACCTTTTCGTACTAAAAATGGAACTGACAATAATCATAGTTAATTATCGAAGCGAAAAATTACTTAATAATTGTCTTTTTTGTATAGAAAAAACCCTATCTTCAGGTACTTCTTTTGAAACAATCTTGGTAAATAATGATTCTAAAAAAATCACTCTTGAAAAAAGTTTTCCATTTATTTCCCAAATAATTCAAACTAAAAAAAACCTTGGTTTTGGTGTAGCTAATAATCTTGGTGCTCGGTATGCAAAAGGTAAAAATATTCTTTTTTTAAACCCAGACACCTTAATAAAAAAGAATTGTATAGAAAGGTTACTAGTGTTTCTATCAGAAAATCCACAAGTTGGCATTGTTGGACCTCGTATAATTCAATCGTCCAGAGGGGCCTCGCAGCCCTTTACTTGTGGGAAAAAAACATCTCTCTATGGAATATTGTTCAGAAATACAATCCTAAAACCATGGAACAAAAAAAATCCTATATTAGTTGATTGGGTTTCCGGAACAGCTCTTCTTATAAGAAAAGCTATCTTCGAAAAAATAGGCGGTTTTGATAAAAACTTTTTTATGTACTTTGAAGATCAAGACCTTTGCTTACTTACAAAAAAGGCTGGTTACGACATCGTATTTTTTCCAAATAGTTCCATTGTACATTTTGATGGAAAATGTTGGTCTGATAATAAAAAACAAAAAGCTGCTTTTTATCAAGCACAGGACTACTTCTTTAAAAAACACCACGGTAAACTTCAAGCTTCTTTATTAAAAATGTTAAAAAAACTAGCTCTATGAAAATATTTTCATGGGAAAATCTTTTTTTAATTTCTATTCTTTTTTTGCCTTTTAGTTTTGGACTAAACCCAACGTCTTCAATTGATTTATCCTTAGTAAGGGTTGTTTTTCCTTTAATCTTCATACTTTGGTTTTTTACTGCAATTTCAAATAAAAAACTCTTATTAGATAAAAAATTGAGTTTTTGGAGTTTGTTGTGCTTTTTATTTATTTGTTTCATTTCAATATTTTGGTCAGTTGATTTTTTTGTAGCTTTCAAAAAAAATCTATTCTTGTTGTCTTTTTTACCTGTTTATTTTTTATCTTTTGCAATTACACAAAAACCTATTTTACGAACAAAACTACTAAAGATGCTTGTTTTGTCAGCTTTTATGACCTCTGTTTACGCTTTTCTTATTTTTTCTTTACAATTTATAATAGGACTAGATAGAGCTCTAGCGTTTGCATCTAAATCAGCTGTTTTCTTTTTAGGCGAAAATTTTTCAACTATGGTTTTAGCTTTCCCTAGTTGGATGGTAAATATAAATGGAGCAACCATATTAAGAACCTTTGGACCATTTCCAGACCCACATCTTTTTGCTATCTTTATTAATCTAACATTACCTTTCTTTTTATATCTATGGTTTAAAACTGGGAAAAAATATTATCTTTTGGGTTTTCTTTTCTGTTTTTTAATGAGTCTACTTTCCTTCTCTAGGGCCTCTTATTTAGCACTTTTTTCTAGTTCCTTGTTCTTTATTTTTTTTATTTCTCACCCAACCCCACTTTTAAAAAAATATTTTGGGATTTTGCTTTTTTTAATGTTTTTTATTTTTTTGTGTTTAGTTATTCCAAACCCATTAACAACAAGATTATTTTCATCTTTTGACATAGGAGAAGGCTCCAACTCTGGAAGGATAGAAATGTGGACCCTAGCAATGAAAACCATCGAAGAAAAACCTTTATATGGCGTTGGCTTAGGTAGTTTTACAAAATATAATTTTCCAATGGAAAATGAGAGAAATCCTATTTATGCACACAATTTATTTTTAGACTTTGCCTCTGAAATAGGTATCTTTGGAACAAGCTTTTTAATACTTTCGCTATTTTTAATTATGTTAGGCTCTTCACAAAAAAATTCTCCATTTTTAAAACAAGCAGTCGCTACTTCAGTTTTTATTTTTATAATACATTCATTGTTTGAAACACCTCTTTTTTCAATCCGGGTACTACCTTTGTTTTTTTTAATAATGGGACTCTCAACAGATGATTAAGCTCATAAATTACATTACTATTGCCCTGATTCCTCTTCACTTAATCAAAGTGCCTCTTTTTAGAAATGCTAGTTTAAATATTCTTGATCTATTGCTTTTATTGTCTGTACTTACTAATCTAACCTGGATAATAAGAAAAAAATATTTAAAAAACTTTCTTAATATATCCCTACTTACAAAGATAGCTTTTTTGTTCATATTTATTGGCTTTTTTGTTTCCTTTCTTTTCAATACAACTAAAATAAACATCTTTGATAATTTAGGCATTCTGAAAAGTTTTTTGTTTTTACCAATCTTTTTCTCTTGGACTGTTTCTTTTTTAGTAAACAAGTCGCTACTTACCATAAAAAATATCCTTCTATCCTATCTTTCTATGAGTACTTTTCTCGCAAGTACCGGGATTTTTTATTTTTTTACCAAAGAACTAACTTTTGATGGGAGAGTTGAAATTTTTCTAGATTCACCTAATCACCTTGCCATACTACTCTCTTTATCGATTCTTCTGCTTATTAATCTTATCAACAGTAAAAAGTACTTTAAAAGCCCTATTTTAAAGTACTTTTTATTACTTTTACTTCTTATCCACACCTTTTCCACAATAGCCACTTCATCAACTGGTGCATTTCTAACTCTAATAGTTCTACTTTTTGTATTTTTTGTAAAAGAAATTAGAAATATACGCTATAATAATCTTCAGTTGCTTTTACTTGCAATCATCTTCTGTATCTCAATAACATTGTTGTTTTCTCAAAAAATAACCTCTTCCTTAGGATATACACAAAAGTCACCTCCTACTTCAACTGATTCCCGTATTGTAATATATGAGGTCACTAGACAAATTATTGCTAACGATTATCTTACAGGAATTGGGCCAGGAAACTTTCAAGAAAAATACCTGTCAAAACAGCGCTATAATCCTCCCTTTCCTCAATGGGCCGTTCCACATCCTCACAATAATTTCTTACTTTTTCTAGTAGAAGGTGGTTTATTCTCACTTTTTGGAATTATCATCTTATTCGTCTCTAAGTGGAATACTAAAAAAACGCCCCTAGGAGCGCTTATCTTCTTTATGCTGTTTTATCTTCTTATTCACGGTATTATTGATACAACAATTTGGAAAAATGACTTATCTGTTATTTTTTGGTTATTTCTAGGCATTCTTTTGTTTTACCCTAAAGAAATAACTATTTCAAAGATATAACATAGACACTTTTAGAATTTTTGTCTGTAAAAAATAATTTTCCTTCATTACTATCTAAAAATAAATTCGTTGCATCGACTGAAGTCATTTCGGCACTTTCTAAGAGTCTTCTTTTTTTACCAGTCTCAACATCAAGTTCCCAGAAAGTATCCATTGATTGATATTTACTTAGACTCCAGTCATTTGGTAATATAATGTTTTTTTCTTTAAAAACCATCATAGCACAATAGATCTTTCTGTTATCCTTAGACCAGACACACTTGTCTACTGATGTTGGGAAATTAAAGCTTCTAAATTCACCGCCTTTTCCATTCATTGAGCCCAACACCATTTTACTACCAATCTGCTCACTAACATAAGAAGTTAGTATTCTATTTCCATTTTTTGCCCACCTATAATCAGCTGCAAATGAACCTCTGTGTAAAATTTCCTTTTGCTTTGTCTTTAAGTTTACACAATTCAATCTAGCTTTAAAATTAGCATCTGGTTCTCTAAAATAACATACCTTACTACCGTTTTCTGGTATTTCAATTCCAACCATTCTAAAAGGCAACTCTTCTACTAAAACTTCCTCATTTTGTCCATCAGAATCTGCTATTGCTAATTTTCTCTTCCCTGTATCAACATCATAAAACTTATATGCAATTTTATCTTTAAGCATATATTTAAACCAAACAGCATAATCAATTTTTTTGCTTAATTCTTCTGCTTTATTTTTATTTAAATCATAGATATAGTATCTATGATTGTCCTTCACTAAAGCTTTTTCTTTAGTGATATTCCATTTTATATCCTTAACATTAATGAAAGGATATCCCCCAACTGAACTTTTTGTTTTACCATTAAAATTAGCTAGTAAAAAGTTTCTTTTCTGATAATATAAAACTTGTTCCGTTGAATAATTCAAGGTAACTCCCCGAACAACTCCCATTCCTCCATCAATAATTTTGGTAAGTTTCCCTTCATTAAATTCTTCCTCCCCGGGATCAGTTTGATTCGACCCTCCTGGATCATCCTCTTCTCCAACTTCCGCGCCTGTTGGCTTCTCTCCAATAATAAAACTCTCTTCCTCAGAAGAAATACTGTGTATCGCGAAACCTAATAACATTGTTAGAAACAATATTACAAAAACTATAAAAACTTTTTTTGCCATTTATTTAATTTGTCCGTAAATTTCTACTTACAGTTAGCCGGATTAGTACAATCTTTAATTGTAGGAATTGTTGTCATTGAGTTATTCACCAAATCAGGATTAATAACATATAAAATTAACCAAGCGATTAAAGCCAATGTCAATCCAAAGATAGCACTATAAACAGTTTCTTTCGCATCACTCATAGTCGAGGCATTTCCAGCAGAAAGAGCTACATATTTAAAAGCACCGAACCCAATCATAAACACCGCAAGTAATGCTGATATAGCAATACCAAAATTATAAAACGAATTCAAATAAGTCATGAAATCATTCGAGCCAACAGCTTCACCTGGAATAAGTTCTTTTGTTGTGTACCCCCCAGCAAAAACACTAGTAGTTTGAAACAAAAACACTAGGCCAATGAATAGAATACTTTTATTTTTGTCTAATCGCATATACTGATATTATGTTATAATTCTCTGTTTAGTCTAACTGCATAAGAAAATCCAAACATAATGCTCCAAATAAGTACCATTGCAATCGCAAGCCTTATTGTAAAAATTAGATAATGCGGTGCATTACTAAAGGAAGAAGCTATATATTGTTTCAGTGTTGTATCTGAAGCTAATAACATATCGAATTCAGCTCTGACAGAAATAGCTGTGTCACTAGCTAGTGTATGAATATCATTGACTCTCCAGGTACTTTTCATCATATCAACATAATCTGTTGCAGCACCAGAGGTAAAGTTTTTAACCAGCCTAGCCTTCAAATCAATACCTGTTGCCAAAGTCATATCAACTGGAATAGTAAACGTTATTGTATCAACTCCAACTGCTGTATTTAGCAATAATCTGTTCTCAGCAATAAATTGTGCATCTACCTCAATATCATTTAGATACCAAATCAAATCAACTTCATGTTCTTCTTGCGGAGTAGTAGGATCATTTATAGTCAAATATCTTGGTACTGGAAGAGCTCTAAATGTAACAGTTTGTAAATTACGAGCTTCATAAACAGAATCCGAAGGCGTACCATCAGACCTAAGTGTCGCTGTAGCACCGGCAACAAGTTCAATGGCTGGCTTTGGACTTGCAGCAGAAAGGATTCTCTGTGAAACATGTTCACTCATTTCACCGGACGGAAGTGTTATTTTTGTAGTAAGTTGCAAAGAAATAATTTCGTCTTCAACAGCTTGAATTGGAATATAAATTTCATTGGTTTGATTGTCTGCACTAAGCATCCCTGAGATATTAGTATAATCCTCTGGTGCTTCAACTTTTGTATCATTTATTTGCCAAGAATATTTATAGGTTGTTCCTGCAACCCCAGCTGCAATCGCTGCTTGCGCTTTAATTGCTTGATAAGGATATACTGGACAAATATCTTTGTATAAATTTGCATCACAGATAAGACCTCCTACACCAATAGCAGGATCAACAGCCCAGTTACCACCTCCATTAACCTCTACACCACTTAAAGTTATATCAACAATATTTTTAGTAACTGGAAAATAGATCCTTTCAACCGCTCCAACGGTACGTCCGTCAATATCTGTATGTTGGCCTCCAGCTAAAGACTCATGCTCGCTAACAATAACTGTTGCTCTTAACCAAACTTTGTCACTAGCAACACCATTAAATATATCAGATGTTGGTAAAAATTTAAGCTCTCTAACACCCATTCCTTCTGTAAAAGATTCGTACTTTAAATTATTAACAGGATTATTACAAGCAGTAAAATCATTTCCATTACAACGATCTATACTCCACTTATAATGCAGAAAGTCCTCATTAACACCTTCGTTGCTTAAACTAGCATTTACAGTAATTAAATCAGATCTTTTATTATCAAAGTTAGGCTCTACACCATCATATTGAGGTGCTTCTGGAATTACGCTAAGTTCAGGGTCTAGCGCTGTTCCACCTGTTTCATTAATTGAAATTGTTGCTTGATAAGGAAAACCCCAGTCAGAGGAATGTGTGAAACCAGGCTCACAGTCATCATCTCCAATAAAGTTCATACTCTCATCATGTCCTGAGCAAATTCCTGGCGCAGCCCACATGATTTTATAATAAGCATTTAATTCTCCATCAGCGTCAGACACATCTCCTGATTCATATATCTCCTCCAAACTATCATCACATGCATCATATTGAGCCATTCCAACATTATAAGCTGTCATATCAGCATCCAGATCAATATTAGTACTAGCACTTCCACCTGTTCCTCCAGATCCTCCAGACAAAGCCGCTCCCCCAGCTCCTCCAGCTCCTCCAGCTCCTCCAGCTGAGGCATCTCCCATATCAATACTATCTGGTAAAAACTGTTCGCAATACCCAGAAGCTGCTGCTCTAGAACCAACCTCAACAATCGCTCCAGTAACTGGATCTGTTATTCTATATCCATTAATCGAAAAAGTTGTTTCTTCTCCTCCTTCAGAAATTGGAATCATAGAAGTTCCTTCAATAATAACTCCAACTCTATCACCAGGACGATAAATCCAAGTTAATTGAGTTTGATTAAGTCCTGCTAGATCAGCTTCATCAATAATTCCATCTCCATCAGTATCTGCATTTGTTGGATCAGTTCCCCAACAAGCCTCCTCTGTAACACCAAAGTCACCATCACCGATAGTTCCTACAACTCCACCACCTGAAAAACATCTAGCAAATTCATGTTCGCAATCGATAATCATATCTCTTCCAGCTCGTTTATCTTTCGAAGCTCCTCCACTTCCAGGCTTTCCTAGATTACTTTCATCTGTTTGTGCTCCAAAATTATGTCTATAACAACGTGAAATTGAGTCTGTCTTAACAATTTGTTTTTTTTCATCAAACATAAGATTTTCTGCTGGATTTGGCTCATTTTCGTCACCAAAAATATTATCCGTTTCGTCATCCCATTCACCAGCCTTTTTTCCTCTTTTGGCACCGACACCATCGTCGCCTCCATACGCAGCATTATAACCATCTTCATCTCTTGCTGCAACAGGAACTGTACCATAGTTAATCCCGAAAAGACCAGCATCAAATTCTCCTCTAGCTATAATACCCATTGCTTCTTGCTTCCCAGCTTCAATGGTGTTAGCATATGATCCATCATCGTTTGTGTGTACTATGTACCAGGTATAGAAAAGATCCTCCATACTATTCTTAAAACCCTTAGGAGAAGCAAGTGCTGTAACTTTTTCACCCTCTTTTGGATCTGTTTTGTTAAAAGAAACGTCCACTAATGGAACCATTTTTTTCTTATTACCTCTTCGCAGAGCATCTTTGTCAAATCCATACCTATCTTCCATACATTCTGACATTCTTTCTAGATCAATAGTAACACCTTTTTTTGCTACAATCTTGCACTGAGGCTCAGCAGATACATCATTTACACTGAACAGCAGCAAAAACATTGCTGCAATACAAAACATCGCTATTTTTTTGTATTTTTTCATAATTTATTTTTGTTTAAGCTCCTACGACGCAAATTGGTAGTAGAAATAAATATCTAAAATTAACAAATACACCCAATGAAAAACTGTTGAAACAACAATCGATTTGTTTTTATAAGCTAAAAATCCTAAAAGTATATTAGGAAACAATATAAGTAACATACTCTTCCAAGAAATCATTTCTCCGGTGCCTATTTCAAAAATTAGAAATAAAATTGCTTGAATTACAATAGCAGAAAAAACATTTGTTAAAGACAATAGTCTTTTTAATATAAATCCTCTAAAGAAAAATTCTTTAGAAAAAACAACTACCGGTAAAATCAAAAGATCAACAAATAACATCAATTTTACATCTTCTGCTAATACCCACGAGGATATTCTTAAACTATTTAACCAGTTTAATTTTACCACAAAAAGACACATCACCGCAACAAAAAAAGAAGCTATGAATATTGAGTATATTATTTCCTTATAATCAGGATTAAATTTCAAAAAATATTCATCTGTATTTTCATTGAATATTTTTTTAACAATAAAAAAAGGCGATATAAATAAAAACAAAGCAGAAATTACCATCCACTCCCAAATACCACCTGCTCTAACATCTTTTAAAAAAAGATTTGTTAATAGTATTACCAATAAAAAATTAAGTAGAACTATCATTCCAAATAGTATATCTTCTTTCTCTTTTTTCTTCATTATACTTCGTTATTTTGCATTTTTATAAGTCTTTTCTCTATAAGCGCCATAGAATAATTCATAACAGCCGTAATTGTGAAAGCTGGAAGAGCTGATGCGACTGGAATCATCTCTATAGAATAGCCCATCGCTGAAACAACTGCTTTTCTACCAATTCTTTTTTGCCAATGTCCTCCAAGAAAGTAAACAACCCATAATGTCATTATTGCCAAAGGAGCCACCACCCAATTTAAAACCGGAACTAATGTTCCTATATCAGCACCTAGTGAAATAACTATTGCTATTATATGTGCTGCATCTTCAGAAGGACTAATCTCTTTATACGCAGTAGCTGCTGCATATGCCATGTCCTGATTTATCTGTGGTTTTCTTTTTCTTCTTTTGCCTCTACCTCTTCTTGTGGATCCACCTTTACTGCTCGTTGTTACAACACTCTTGGAACTAGTTGACTTCATTGCCGTTCTTTGGTCTTTGATTCTGCTTTGTTGTAGTTTATTATACTTTTCTCTTTCAGACGCAGTTTTTGAAGAATCATTTTTAGTTGTTTTATTTGATGGCTGCCTACTTTGCTGGTTTTCATTTTTGCCACCGTTCCATTTTTGGGAAACCTCTGATTGATTTGCTAATTTTTCACCTCTTTCGGACCCCAAAACAAAACCGTTTTTTCTTTCAATAGCTTCTTGTTCTTCTGGCGATTTAGTTCTCGCCGTTGAGTAATTTTTATAATAATCCTTACTGTTTTTTGGCACACCCTTGAGCCTTTTATTTCTCATAGTACTAATTTATTTAATTCAACTTAATCACACCCCTAAATTAAGATACTATATCAACTAACTTTTTTAATCGTCTTTTTCTTCTTTTTCAATCTCAATTCTCTGAACAGGATTAGTTGTTATTATTTTGTCCTCGTCATATGAAGCGATTACTTGAATAGCCGCTCTTTTAAGCCCTGCGAAAAATATTCCCTCTCCCACATCACAATCCATTAATAGATATTTTTCCCTGTCTGTTAGATAAAAGGTATCTGCAATAACATCAATTGCTGACTGAGATTGTTTCATCAACATTTGAATAGAAGAATTTGACACAATAGGCTTTCCATATTTAGACGACATAAAGTCTGAAATATCCTGTGTAATTGTTGTAAGTCCTCCGTAATACTTTCTTATTCTTTTCGCTACCATAAATAAAAATCTTGCCGCTTCATCATGTTCCATCATTCTCCAAGCCTCATCAACAACAATTAACCTTTTTTTGATATTTATTCTAATTTCTTTCCAAATATAATTTAAAATCATAAACATAGCCATTGGACGAAGCTCTTCTTCTAAATCTCTAATATTGAAAACTACCAACTGATTATCTAATGATATATTTGTTCTATTGTTCAAAAATCCCGAAAATATACCTTCTGTATATTTTTGAAGTCTAATAGTTAGGTCTTCAACACCTTTCATATTAGAAAGAACTTCATATAGGTCTGACAAAATTGGCATTGTTCTGCTTTTTAAGTCATCTAAAGGCGTATCTTCTGTTATATCTCTAATTGCATAAGTTTCTCTAATTGCCTGTTCTAAAATTGATTCTTCCTCAGGAGTCAACGTTCCAAGCATTAATTTTAATAACCCCAATAAAGAAGCGATCGTACTTCTGACGATATCTTCTACTTCCATGCCCTCCTCAACAGATAAATCGAATGGGTTGATATGATTATCAGTGTTTAAAGAAATTCTTAGATAAGAACCACCTACTGTTTCAGAAAGGTATTTATATTCATCTTCTGGATCAATAATAACAGCACTAGAGCCCAACATAAGTGCACGTAAAATTTCCAACTTAACAGTATAGCTCTTTCCTGCACCAGATTTTGCAAAAACAACCATATTTGCATTTTCCATAGAAAAACGATCAAATAAAATCAAGGAGTTATTGTGTCTGTTAATTCCATATAAGATTCCTTGATTCGAGGTTACATCCGCTGAAACAAAAGGGAATGTTGTTGAAAGAGGTGATGTATTTAAAGCGTTACCATTCATCAATTTATCAACCCCAAGAGGTATTGTTGAAACAAAACCTTCTTTCATTCTAAAAATAGTTCTTTTTGTATAAACAGATCTTGCATTTAGCAAAGATTCTAGCATAATAGTATTTCTGTCCAAAACTTCCTTGGTCTCTCCAAAAATATTAAAATATAAGCCAAACTTGAAAAATCTTTCTACTCCTTCTTGCAACTGATCCCTTAGAGCTTCTACATTGTTATACGCCATTTCCAAAATCGGATCTCTTGTTAATCCCTTTTCAGCCTCAATGTTCATCTCGGACTGAATTTGTGTAACTTTTTTTCTTAACTTTTTCAAAATAGTCCCCGTATCAACAGGATAGATAAACATTGATATATCTAAAGGAAGATCGGTTCCTATCACTGGATTCATCCATCCCATAGCAAGAGCTCTTGGATAAGCTGCTACAAACAAGGTTCTACAAAAAGTATCTCCAATTTGTAGATTAGAGCTAGAGACACCAAAAGCTGATGGTGAAATAAGATCAATAACTCTAGCAAGACCTTCTTGATAGAGTTTTTCCTTTTGTAATAAATCGTCAGAAACTTCTCCTTGCATATTTATTGCAGGATCCACCGCTTTTTTCTTGTTAATTTCTTTGCTTTTTTTGTTTTTCCCAAAATTAAGTAAACCTGGCATATTTTTTTATTTAACCTCTTTCAAGATTTAAATTCTCTAGCGTTGGAACTGCAACGTGCTCAAACTCAGAAGGATTATAACAATTATAGTACATTTCTATTAACTCTTGTGTATCCAACGGTGCCACTCTCACACCACTACCAGAAAGTGACTCTTCTACTTCCTCAACTCTTTGAAATAACTGATTCTTATATGTTTCAAATTTTTCTCTTTCTTGATAAACAACCTTTCTTGGTCTTATTTTTGTCATAACCTTATCCATAAAACCAGTTCTTTTTGCTTCAACTGCATAAAAAGGAATTGTTATATAGAATAATTTAGACATAATATTAGAAACATTTACCAATTCAGTAATAAAGTGCACGTAATCATCTATTTGATTTCTTAGTAAATTGTTTCTTTCTGTATCTTTCTTTCTTTCCAACATCTCTAAATATGGTTTTATATCAAACTTTCTTGTTGAAATAACAATTTGAATTGGAAAATCTAATGAGTTTAAAAATCTTTGATATGCAAAAATAATAGCTTCTTGTTCAGTACTAGATTTCAAATCAAAGTTAATTGAAGAAACTGCCAAAACAGCCCTTAATGAACCATCCTTAACAACAACTACTCCGTCTTTAATTTCAGACACATTAAGCTGTTCTTGCATACTAGAAACACCCATTCCTGCCATAAAACTATGTTTAATAATCAAATCTTACTATTTTTGTCTAATAAATCAGCTAAACTTCCAGAAGATTTCAGCGTCTTCTCCTTTACATATCTATTGATCGATGCCTTCCTTTTACTATCTGTTAACTTTCTTGGCGTTCTCTTTATTTGGTTTTTTGCCTCTCTGTGCCAAGTAAGAATTTTTGGTTTAAATAAATAAAAAATCCCATTTTTAACAAATTGCAAAAATGTCATTCCAGCTGGCTTATAAAAAGCAAATGCAAGTGCCAATAAAACCACTGGGATTCCTATTACTATAAGCGCTGCTATCCCTATTTGCCACAAAAAGAAAAGTGCTATGCCAGCGAGAGCAAGCCAGGCTAGTTGCTTTATTGTTAATTGAAAAGCAATTTTATCTTCAACTTCAATATACTGAGGAACATTAAAATTCATATATCATTCTTTCTATTTCTTAGATATCCTTTAGGTTGATAATATGTTTTGATTGATCTTTTGTTGTAAAATCTTTCTTACCATTCATCCCTTCTTCTTTTCTGCTATTATCCTTATTTTCACTTTCTACTAAAGGAAATTCTCCTAAAATACTTTTTCTTCTATTGCTCTTTACTGGAGAAGCCTCTTCTCTTAAAGTTTTCTGGTTGTTTTCTATAGAATCAAACAAAAATATTTTTCTTTTAACATCCACTGATAGCTTTTCTTCTTCATCATAGGATTCCAAAATTATTGCTAATTTTTGCTTTTCTTCGAATGTTAGCTTTTCTACATTTTTTGAATTGAAAATATAATCACTTCGCTCTAAATTATTATGAGCTTGTGCTCCTTTTTGCGAAGTATAATCATTAATCCAATTTTCAATGCTTGGTTTTTCGTATTTTTCTGTTTCACTTAAAACTATTTTTTTCTCTCCTATAAGTTGATTACTAATCTCTGGGAAATTATCCATAGCTACCATAACAGGCATTTTTTCGATAACAACATCCAGGCCACCATCTTGCACATTCCCTATTTTCTTTCTTAATTCAATCATTTCTTCATACAATCGTATCATAGCAGTTTCTTCCACTCTTAGATTAGAGATAATTCTCTCTTTGGCATCAGCCTCATTAAAACCATCAATTACAAATGAATCTCTAATTATTCTAGAAATTTCTCCTACTTCTCCTACTTTGTATAAATTATATTTTTTTGCTATTTTTACTATTTCTTTTTCGGTCTTCTCGTCCACTAAACCGACTCTTATTTGATATGGTAATTTATTATAAACAACTAACCATGTCTGAATATCTTTATCAGTATCATCCTCTGGTTTCCAGTGAATGCTGGCGCTCATTGGACAAGCTTGTCTTCTTAATAAAATATTTTCTTTTTCTATATTTGCACACATTTTGTTTTGCTTTATCCATTCATATTTCTTAATGCATCTCTTTCATCTTCAGCAGAATCTGGTGATAAATCTGGCTTACTTTCTTCAAAGAATCTTTCATCAGCTAATATTTTCTGTTTTTTACCATCTAAGTTTTCAGCTGCTTGTTTTCTCATTTGCTTCACGCTAAATCTTTTTTCAACACCCTCTCCAGTACTCTTTCTTAAATAGTTTTTAACTTCTCCTTGTTCTAAAAATTCTGGACTTTGTTCCATAATCTCAGATAAGTTCATTTTCTTTAACTCACTTTCATAAGCCTCTTTTCTTATTTTTTCTTTACTTTTTGCTTTAAATGCTGTTTTATCGTCTGCCGACATAGTGGTACCCATCCTTGTTTCTTCATTTACAATAGCATCCTCCACTCCTTTGTCTAGGTTCTTATCTATACCATACTCAATAAATTCTTTTCTATTTCTCTTTTTAGCAGCTTTTTCAAACTTTTCTAAATTTCCACTGTCATTTGAAAGCAAACTCATAGCCTTTCCATAACCATCTTTATCCAGTTTACCTTTTTCAGCTAATTTAATTGCGGCAGCTTTTCTTTTTGCCTCTGCCTCTGCTCTAGTTCCTGTTACACCCGCAGCATTTCCAATTGTTTTCCCCACAAGACTAGGTTTTTTATTCATGATATTCAAAAGTTCTTTGTCACTAGGTGTACCTTTCTGATCCCATTGCTTGGTAGCTTCATTAACAAGGTTTGATTTATGAACATTGTTATCCAATGCACCACCTGGTACAAAAGCTTTTTTCTGTAGTGCGCCAGCCTGACGATTCCTTTTAAACGATTCCTTTACATTAGACACTGCAACTGGAGCAATTCCACCCGTTGCCATGTTAGCACCCTTTGCAATACCTCTTCCTGCATATTTAGCTGCTAATGCACCACCAGCAAACATTGCTGTTGATTTGCCAAGTCCCCAAGAAGCTCCTTGTCCAGCCTGCGATGCCATCTTTTTAGAAAGATCAAAGCCATAAAATAACATATATATACAAGATGCATATGGTATAATTATTTTCAAAGCGCCTATTATGAAATGGTTTTTATTAATTCCTGCCATTTGCAATTCCGCATCACCAAACGCAACATTTAATCCAATCGCACTTACAAGAACAAGTGCTAACCAGAAGAAAAACAACATTACAGGCCCATAAAAACACCAATAAGTTAATTTATTAACCCAGGTTCCTTTTATACTTGCAATTGCAGTTCCGGGAAGAGCCATTGCAAAAAATGCAAGTGGGGAAAGAATTATCAATACCCAAAGTGCAATCAATCTTACAATAAGTGAAAAACCTAGTAATAAAAGCATTACACCCATAATAAACTTAAATACTATTTCAACTATCCACGCTACCAACATACCCATAGTTTCTGCACTCTGCGTGTCGCTCTTAAAAATTTCTCCCAGTCCCTGCGCATTCAAAAGAGCTGATGAGTAACTGGCATTTCCTTCTCTAATATTGCTCATAAAAAAAGACATGGCCAAATTCGAAATATCAATAATAAACATCGTTATTGGTTTCGAAAAATTCACAAAAAGTGCTGCTGAAACTACATATACAATAAACTTTTTATCTGAAAACTTATTTACTCTTAGAATTGTCGCAATTGCAACAAATATTAATATAAGTATAAAAAACATATTAACAAAATCTCGAACTAATCCCCAACCAGTATTAATCGCTTCAACACTGCTTCCAGCAAAAAAAACTTGTTCGTACATCTTATCTGATAGCGTAAGATCAACTAATGACATTCCTAATCCCAATACAAAACCAGAAACAGATTGCATTAGTTGTAATGCTTTTATAATGATCCAATTAGCGATATCAGGTCCCCAACCATCAAGTTTCTGGTCGGCTCCTTGATTCATCACTTCAGCAGAAGTTATATTTTTTGATGCAAACGTCGTAGGAATAAGCGCTGGTAAACCAAAATAGAAAACTCCTATCACTATGAGTATAAATACCTTTATCGCTACTTTTTTGTTTTTGAAAAGTATCATTTTTTTGCTTTTTAGATTGTGAGACCTTTTTTAAGTTTATCCTGAAGTTCTTGCACTCCATTCTTACCAATATTCCTACGAATTTTTCTCATTTCGTTATTAATTGGCTTGGTGACAACATTAATTCCACTCTTTACAAATGATGTAACTGATGAAACAACAAAACTAGCAATAACTTCTTCTAAAGAACTAGCATTATTAATCATCTCTATTGGCATTTGCTCAGCAGCAGAAACAATTTCCTGTGAAACTTTTCCTGGAATAACTTTATTCCCATCAACTACAGTATTAAATCCACTACCAGCAAGTACCTCTGTTTTCCGCGCTTCAGCAACTTGCCTAGCCTTGGACTGAACTATTTGCTTTGCATTTACATAAGCGTTCGTAGAATTATTGTAAGCACCAAATTGATAAGACATTAAAGCTCCTATTCCACCACCTTTACTTTGATTAAAAATATCACTTATTGGATCATCAGAATCAACTACTTCACGCAATGTAACTTCTGGTATTGCTGGTGTTAGTTGTTTACTTATTGTTTGTTCAACATTTCTTAACATATCTCTTTCTTCAGAAGAAACTCCTTCTTGTAAAACAGAAAAGAAATCATCCAGTGTGTCCTCAGCAGCAACTTGTGCCGCACCAAATATAAAGTCTTCGTAATCAGAAACCACCATTGGTTCACCGGAAGAACCAGAAACAGCTTTTTCAATACTGCTTTTTATCATTTCATTTGCTTCCCTTTTCAATGTTTGCAAAATTGTTTTTCTTAAAACAAGATAAACTTGCTCTAAAACCTGTTTCATCATGCTTGATGCAATATTTGTACCCCACATTTCAGCGTGTACAATTGTTGGTGTGACTGATGTAAGAAGAAACGAGGCTATTACAATCGATGCTACTATTTTTTTTATTTTTGACATTTTATATCTGTATAAATATTTTAAGTAGATTTACAAACCATACATAGATGATGTATCCATCATTTCCTGCATATCAACAGAGCCTGTTATATCTGAAATATCAAAGGCATCTATATCAAATTGATCTAAAATTCCTAATGTATCCTCACCTAACACATCTGCTTCTGACATAACAGCTTGTATTTTCCCAAGCATTGATGTTAGAGCAACAGGATCGTCTTTGTCTGTTGTAAGTGTTTCGTCTTGTCCAAGCATATATTTCTGTAAAGAAAGTCCTATTTTATGAATATCTTTCAGAACATATGGGACTTCTAGTTCTTTCACTTTTTCATATATAGCACCTGTCTTACTTTTTATATCTGTTATGTTCGAAGATTCACCATCCTCCATATCATTTCCCATTCCTGTGATAAGGGTTGTGGCTACGCCAACCATATTACCGCTATCTTTGAAAAGAAAAGGAGCTTCTTCAAAAATAATATATCCTACCTTTACAAAATATTCTTCAACATTCTTTTTTTCCTCTTCAAGACTCACTTCATCATCTCCAGTAACTTCTTCTTGAATATTTAATTCTTCTTCAGGAATTATTTCTAATTCCTGACCAAGATTAGCTTTTTGAATTGTTGTAGCAACAATATCTTTAACTTCATCTTCTGTTAATGAATATTTTTCATTTTCACCAGATTCTGCAATTGTTTCTAAGATTTCTTTATTAACAGCAACCTCTTTTAAAAAGTCTACCTCTTTTGGTTTAACTTTATTGGTCTCTTCCTTAAGAATTACTGTTGCATTAGCCTCTTCATCAACTTCACCAGCGTCTTCGTCTTCAGTATTAGACTCTTTGGTATTTGTAGGACTCTCACCTTTGTTTTCATCTTCATTAGTAGCTTCCACTAAGACATCTTCTTTATTTGTTTTCACTTCTTCACTTTCACCTAATACAGGTTCACTTTCTGCTCCGTCTTTTACTAAAGGGTCAAAACCACTCTTAAACTCAACACCATCAGACCAGCCATCGCCATCTGTATCTGCATTATTTGGATCTGTTTCAATTGCTTGTTCTTCTTGATTTGATAAATCATCGCCATCTGAATCCTCAAAACGATTTAATGTGTTTTCATCTGCAAGAGAAAACTGGAACCATGCAAAAGCAAAGATAACAAAAAAAACAACCTTTTTTCTGTTTAATAATCCTAAAATATTGTTATTTTTCATTTATTTTTATTTTTTTTTGATGATTGATGTAAACAACACTTACATCAAAATAATTTAAGTATGTTTCTCAAACTTGTTTTGATTATAACACACTTTCTATTTATGCAAAATTTAAAAAAAGGAAATAGCCACAAGTAAAACTCCATAAATAAAAACCGCCCCTAGAATAGACCAGTTTATATGCTTTATTTTTATTTTTTTGTTATTTAGCAACCAATAATTAATAGAGCCAAAAATTATTGCTGAAAACCACAGTTTTTTCTCATTCAGAACAAGAACTGATCCAATATAACTAATAAAAAGTGCTATCCCAAAGACAAATCTAGCATTATCTTCCCCTAATAAAATTGGAATTGTAGAAATATGATTTTTCTTGTCGCCTTCTATATCTTTTAGATCCTTAATTGGAATGAGTATTATGTAAACGACTAACAGAAAGATTCCTATTCTCCATGGAAAACCTATAAGAGATTGGTTGTCTGATAAAACAATGAACCCCATAAAAAGAAACAAGATAGATGCTCCAGCAGAAACTACACTGGAAACAAATATTACCCTTTTAAGTCTAAATGGATAACATGAATAAACCCAGGTAATCAAAAGATAAACTGTTATGATCAAGAAAAACTTTGACCCAACAACAATAGCTGTTAGCAGTGCCATCCCCATAAAAACAAACTCATATTCTCTATATTCCTCTTTGTTAAATATTTTTTTAATTAGAGGTCTTTCCTTATTTGTGATTTTGTCAATTTCCATATCCATCAAATCATTAACAAATACAGAATAGAACCAAGCAGAGAAAATTGATATTATCAAATTAACAACGACCAAGACACCAAAGACATCAAAGGAAATGTTTCTTTTAAAATAAAAACAACCCATAGCAAGTCCCACAAAAAAAAGCCCATAATTAAAGAACATTTGTGGATATCTTACGTTCTTTAACAATGCTAAAAATCTTTTTTTGTTTAAAATAAACTGTAAAAATAGTAAATTTCCAAATAAAACCACTGTATAAAAAAGCGAAGCTCTAAAATGAAGCGCTATTTTTGCTGGTTTCTTGGCAAAATCAAAAATTTCAAGAGATGTTAAAAACTGGGCAGCAACATCAGCTCCTTGAAGTTTAAAAATATCACTACCAGAAAAACCTTTTATAATAAATGTTAATAAACTAGGGAAAACTGCGAATGTATATAATATAATATATGTAAAAAATAGTGCCAATAAGCCCTTTGAAAAACTTCTCTTTTTAAAACCTACATAAAAACCTATCCCTATTATAGCTAAGAGAATCTCTATTCTTGTACCATAAGTTATTCCAAATGATGGATTGTTTCCAAAAAAAGTAAAAAATCTTTTAAATAAACCAACTACACTATCAAAAATATAGAAACTCCAGAAACTTTCTGATTTGAAAATTATTTTATCAATAATTGGAGGTAAGACAATCAACCATTGCCCCCAAAGAATTATATTAGCTAACTTAGAAATTCTCTCTTTAGTAAAAAATACAAGAAAGGTTAATATAGTAATACTTGCCATCAAAAAAAATAAAAAAGTCCCCTGTATCATGGAACCAATAATAAAAGCAAAGGAATAATTTTGAAAACCAAATAGAATATTTTCAATAATATATCTCACTGCAACTACAGCAGAAAATGAGATTAAAAATGTTTTTACTGTAATTGGACCATTTTCTAAAAAATTTATAATTTTACCAATTTTTTTAATTATTTTCATTTATTTATTTTTATAAATTTTACAATATTTTGTTTTATCTTTTTATTAATTTCAAACCTTAGTTTATTTTTTACTAAAAAAATTTCATTTCTCCAAACAGACTTAGAAACAGCTAAAACAAGGACACCGTCCTTCCAGTCCTTAACTTTTATATATTTTTTACCAATTTCTCCAAACATATCCTCAATAACAAAATCTGTTGTTTGTTTTATAATATGAATATCAAAAGAAAGTTTTTTTGTATTTTGAACTCTTTTTTTTAAGAGTGAATTAAAACTTTTCATCTAATAATTATGATTTAACTATTGGCATAATAGTATAAGAAAAAGATTCATCAATTTCACCTTTTGTTTTTATCTTCCTGAACATAACAGGTGATTTTTGTTTATTTAGATTGATTAAAATCTTTTCGCAATCAAATAAAACACTCGATAATCCTTCAAGTATAAAACGACAATTAAAAAAAATATCAAATTCAACACCTGTTATTTTTGCTGGGATCTTAGATAGATTATCTCCAGAATCCATTGATTGAGCAGTAATAAGAAGTGCATCAAGTTCTTTTGTACTTTGAAAATTAACTTCCCCATTTTGTGAATTTGTAACTAATGAAGCAATTTTTACTGCGTTAATTAACTTTTCCTTTTCTATTTCAACTTCAATATCAAACTTTTTTGGAATAACCTGTTTGTATTCAGGATAGTTTCCATTTATTAATCTTGAAACAATTTTAATTTCACTAGTGCTAATAAATAATTGATTTTGTTCAACTACCATATTAATATCCTCATCCTTTGCAACCCTTTGTACCTCCATAAGTGCTAAAGCTGGAATTATAATTGATGATTTTTTTTCTCTAAAATTTTCAAAACTAACTTCATCTTCGACTTCTATGCCCTTAATATCTATTTCTGTCAATTTAAAACTATCTGTTGAAGCTAGTGTAATTGATTTATCCTTAAGTTTCATTAAAACGCCATTAAGCTCTTGTCTTGTATCGTTATGCGCAACTGAAACAAGTACACCTGAAATTGCTTTGTTTAATTTTTCTGATTTGATTGAAAAAAATGCTTCATCAGGAACATCTGGAATAATAGGAAAATCTTTTGCATCAATTCCTTTTATTTTTATCTTGTGGTTTTCAGTTGTAATTTTAAGTTCCGATCCTTCTAGCTCACCAGAAACAACTTCATCCTTAATTGTGTTTAGAAAACCACCAATTATTCTTGCTGGTATAGTTATACTCCCTTCATTTTCAATTTTTGCTCCAATATAAACCTTAATTGCAATTTCTAGATTAGTTGCAGCTAATACTAATCTACCTTTTTCTGATGATATTAAAATATTTCCCAATATTGGCAAAGTTGTTTGTTTTGAAACAATTCTTTCTACCTTTGATATCCCCTCTCTTAGATTAACCGTTTTACATGTAAATTTCATTTTTTATAATTATTTAATATTATTCTTTATATAATTACTATTATTATATATTAAGTAACAAGATCTGTTGAAAACCATAGTTAATACCTTATTCAATAACTTTTTTCTGTGTATTAAATTCAAGATAAAAAGTATAAATCATGTTAGTAATTTTGTTGAAAACTCAATTTTTAACTAATTATTGAATTTTCAATATAATTATTAACAGAATGTTATTAAGTAACCTAACAGGCAAATAACAAGAAATAAACAAGTTATTAACAAGTTTATGCACAGACTAATATTCGATGAATTTCTCTTTAATAAACTTAAGTTGATCTTTTAATAAAAGATTATTTTCTAATTCCTTCGTTATTTTTTCATAAGCATATATAGCCGTTGAATGATCTCTACCACCTAATACCTTCCCTATTTCAGGAAAAGATAGATTTAACTCTTGTCTTAAAAAATAAACACTAATTTGTCTAGGTTTAACAATTTTTTTCTGTCTAGATTTACCAATAACCTCTTCTAGTTTAACATCATAAAAATCAGAAACTGATTTTATTATCTTAGATGTAGTTAGATTTTTTTGTCTGTTAACTGAAATAACATCTCTAGTTAATTCAGTAACATCTTCTATTGTGGGGATGGTATTTCTTAGTTGAAAAGTGACAATAATTTTATTTAAAGCACCTTCTAGTTCTCTAACATTATGATAAATATTGGTAGCTAGATATTCTACGACATTTTCTGGTAAGGAAGAATTCTTTTCTGTTAGTTTCTTATTAATAATAGCTATTCTAGTTTCAAGGTCAGGCTTATTAACATCAGCCATCATTCCTCCTTCAAAACGAGATCTCAAACGATCTTCTATCGTAGGAATTGATTTAGGAGCTCTATCAGAACTTAGTATTATTTGTTTACCTAAGTGATATAAAGATTCAAATATATGAAAAAATTCTTCCTGTGTCTTTTCTTTTCCTGCTAAAAACTGAACATCATCTAAAATAAGTATATCTAAGTCAATATAGTTGTTTTTAAACTCCTTAGCACGAGATTTTTGAATAGCATCAACCAATTCATTTGTGAAGCGTTCCATACTCACATAACGAATTTTGATATCGGGATTTATTTCTAAAGCATAATTTCCTGTTGATTGAAGTAAATGGGTTTTTCCCAGACCAACACCACCATAAATAAACAAAGGATTGTAGTTTTTACCAGGAGACTCGGCGATTGAACGGCAAGCAGCATAAGCCAATTCATTATTACTACCTACAACAAAACTTTCAAAAGAATAACGTTTGTTTAAATTAGATCTATAAGAGTTAGGTCTTTTCTGTATAGGTTTATTTATAAAAGATTTTCTAATATCTATCGTTCTTCTGATATTTTGGTCAGAAGAGGATTCTTTATTAGTTGAAGAAACTATATTATTTTCTGAATTGCCTATTTTACAAGAGAGGGATGTTATTTTTGTATCATATTGTCTGATGGCTTTTAATAAGTTTTCTTTGTATTTTTTTTCAAGCCATTCTTTTGCGAATATATTAGGAACGGAAATAACAATTAGATTTTCTGAAATACCAAAAATAGAGGTATTTTTAAACCATGTAGTAAAACTAGCCTTAGAAATTGATAGCTCCATCTCCCCCAACACAGCTTGCCACAGCTCTTCGTTGGTCATAATAATCATTCTTTAGTTAATATCTTTTCTCATTGTAGAGTAGTTTTAACCTTTTATCAATTTAAAAAGCTTAAAGATTGTGGACAAAGTGTGGAAAAGTAGAATAAAAACCTACTGCTAAATATATTTTTTGTCAAGAAAAGATGTCAAGAAAAGAAAAGAGTCTCCGTAAATAATAATACAGAGACCCCAACACTTACCAAAACATTGTTTTAAATACCACTCATATCGAACTTCTTTGGACAATTCCCTTTTTCATATTGGTGCATAGTTTGTACAATTCTAGGGATATTAATCCCAGCTTTTTTCATCTCCCTTGCCTTTAGGATTTTAAATCTTTCTGCTTGACGATAAAGTGACGCCTGATACTCATGAGCTTTTTTGTGCTTTCCAGTAATAGCGCAGGCATAGGCGATTGCTTCAGCTCTTAAGTAGAAAACTTCAAGTGACGGGTGATTGGCAGCATTGGCAGCCCAAAATGTTTTAGCAGCAGATTCTATATTGACCCCACGAGGAATCTTTCTAGTTGTTGCTATATACATAATATTACAAGCAGCAATTTTCTCTGTTTCACCCAATTTAAGGAAAACATCCCGAGCGTCTTTAAAATAATTATTGTCAAAAAGAAGTTGAGCAACCTTTCTTTGAATAAAGGGATCAGACGATTTTTTTAAGGATTTTTTGGCCAAAGAAAGCTTTTTTCTTCCATTTTCTTCTTTTGAGGCCAACGTCAGTTCCTTAAAACCGTTTGGACAAGGATGTAACGACAGAAAGGGTTTACCTGAGGTCCATGATATATAAATAAGATCGCCCCTTTTTTGAAGATTAAATCTCAAGTAAGTTCCCCTTTTTGGCCCTTTTTTGCGCATTAAGAAGAGTTGAGAATTTTCAATTTTGAATTTGACATCAAATTCAAAATTACTAAACATCTCCCCATTTCTTCGAAATTCCCACAAACCAGTATCAGAGTTTGGCGTAACGGCCATCCAAGTTGCACCAGTTATGATTTTTTTAAAAGATTTAGCTTGAGCCATGTTTCCAAAGGAAAGAGACCCGACGATAATCATGGTTAAAAGAAAAAATAATTTTTTCGTCATAACAAGCTCCTTTTGTTGATTTTAAGCCAACGTAGATATGTTAATGTTGCTTTGGTAAGCGTTTTAAATTTTTTACAAAACAATGTGAAAGAACTTCTTATTTTAAGACTATCAATAGCCTTTGTTTTGTCAAGACATAAATATAGTTTTTTGTCAATAAAACAAAACAAAACATCAAAATATAAATAAAAATTCTATAAAAAGGTTTAAAAAAGGTGTTTAAAAGAGTTGACAAAAAACAACAGTCATTTTATAAAAAAAATAATAAGCAATAAAAATATTGAATATAAGATTACAAATATATTATGTTCCATGTGGAACATAATATCATTAAGCAAAGCAATACTCTTTTGTTGATTAAACTGTTCCATGTGGAACATCAAAAAAAAAGAAGTTATTTACTTGTTCTTTATGGAGCAAGTAAATAACGAAAGGAAAAAGGAGTTGTTAATGAAATGTATTGTTTAACGTGGAGTAACATAAAATTAATTCTTTACTGTTTCACGTGGAACAACATAAAAACAAATTTAACATGTTTCACGTGGAACATGTTAAGTTTAGAAAATCCAGAAATTATTGGGAGGAAGATAAATAAAACAAGTTGTTCCATGTGGAACAACGTAAATAGAAGTATTAACTGTTCCACGTGAAACATGGAAGGGTTAATAATAGAGTATAAATTCATTAAACAAAGAATAATACTATAAACAAAGAATAAAAGAGCAATATATTTAGATAAATAAAGAAATAAGGTTTTTTATAAATTTTGAAAAATGTTTGAGAAAAGATTTGATTTTTTATCTATTTTGTTGTATATATGATTAAAAGGGAAAGATAGGAATTTTTAGAAGAAAAGTACAAAATTCAAAAAACTCTATATTTTTAGGGATATAGCTCAGTTGGTAAAGTACTTTCATGGCATGGGAGAGGTTTGGGGGTCCCCATAGTGCCATTTTTTGCTCTCGTAGTTCAATGGATAGAATAAGGGACTCCTAAGCCTTAGATGTAAGTTCGATTCTTACCGAGGGCACATTGATATTTAAATATGAAAAATTTAAAAATCCCCAAATGTGTTAAATTAGCACTGTCAAAGTTGGAGAAAAACAATTTTGATGCATTTGTTGTTGGCGGATGCGTAAGGGATACTTTATTAGAAAAAAAGCCCAATGATTGGGATATAACAACAAAAGCAACCCCTAAACAGGTATTATGGGTTTTTCCTGACGGAAAATATGAGAATAAATTTGGAACAGTTATTGTGCCAGATAAGTATCTCTCTGAATTAAAGGTTATTTCTAGGGAAGTTTCAATAACTAGTGAGCAAATTGATGAACTTATTGAAATTGCCAAGAAAAAATATCTTAGCAAGATAAAGTGTAAGAGACATGGACTTTTACATTCACAAAATGTTGTTAAAAATGCAGTTTTTATAGCTAGTGACTTTAAATGTATTAATGATAAGATCATTGAATTAATAGTAACTTTTCATGATACGGGTAGGGCAATAAAAGGGAAAAAATCTCATATAATCAAAGGGCAAGAAGTGTTTGAGATTGAAATGCAAACACTTGATTTAGAAAAAAAGACTATAAAATTCCTAAAAGAAGCTATCAATCACAATTATGATGTTTCAAGAAAAAGTTTTGAAGCACAAATTTTACTAGAAGCTGATCTGATAGATAGTCTTTCGATTGAAAGAATCAATCTTTTGGAAGACGAAGCAAAAACACAACACAATGGTTGGCTTAAGGATCATTTCAACAAAGAAGGTGTATTTAAAGAAATAATCACAAAAAAGGGCAGTGAACTTATGCATGATTCAATTAATTGTTTCAATAAGCAAAGTGATTTATTTAAAATTCCACAAATAAAGCTTATAGAAGGGGAAAATATTGAAATAACAACATATAGAATAGAATCAAAGTATTCAGACAAAAGACATCCAGATGGTGTTATATTTGCCAAAACACTCCAAGAAGACCTTTCTAGGAGGGATTTTACTATAAATGCCATGGCAATCAAACTAGGGGATATTGGTAAAAAAGAAAACAAGGAAATTTCTAAAGAAGAGGGATATAAGGTGATTGACCTATTTGATGGACAAAAAGATCTTGAAAATAAAACAATTAGAGCTGTTGGTGATCCAGATGAAAGATTTCAAGAAGATGCACTGAGAATGCTTAGAGCTGTTAGATTTGCGGTTGTATTAGGTTTTGAAATAGAAAAGGAAACAAAAAAAGCTATTATAAAAAGAGTTTACAATATGTCCTTTGTTTCACTAGAAAGAATTCGAGATGAATTTGAAAAAATTATATTATCAAATCATCCTGAAGAAGGGATTGAACTTTTAGTTGAAACAGGCTTAATGAAATATATAATGCCAGAAGTTGTTCAAACAATAAGTATTAAACAAAATCATCATCACTACTATGGACCTTACAATACTGTTTACAAGCATTTAGTAGCAAGTCTGGCTAAATGTCCCTCTAAGAAGCTAGAAGTAAGATTAGCTGCATTTTTACATGATATAGGAAAACCAGCAGTTAAGGAGGGAATTGGTGAGAAATCAACCTTTTATAACCATGAACATGTTGGTGCTAAAATAACAAACAAAATACTTAGAAGATTGAAGTTTCCAAGACAGATAATTGAAAAAACAACGCTTTTGGTTAAAAATCATATGTTTTATTATAATGTAGATGAGGTTGGAGAAGCAGGTGTTAGGAGGGTTATAGGAAAAGTAGGAATTGATAACATTAATGATTTAATTGATGTTAGGGTTGGGGATAGATTGGGTAGCGGTGTCCCAAAGGCCATTCCTTATAAATTAAGACATTTTCAATATATGGTTGAAAAGGTGTCAAAAGATCCTATTTCAGTAAAACAATTAAAAATAAACGGAAATGATATTATTAAAGAACTGAAAATAAAACCTAGTCCACAAATAGGTGCTATTTTAGAAGTTTTACTTGTGAAAGTCATTAAAGATCCTAAGATAAACGAAAAACAGCAACTTATAGGATTAGCTAAAAAGTTAAAAGATAAAAATTTAAATGTTTTAAGGAGGTTAGCTAGGAAAAAAATAGGAGAAACAAGAAAAGAAGAAGATAAAAAAACAAAAGAAAAACATTGGGTTAAATAGCACTTATTAAAATAAGGCAAGGGATTTTCTACCAAAAATGGGTTACATGCTTAAAAACTAGAAAAAGAAACCACTTATATGAAAAGTTTATAGTTTATTAAACCGATGTTGTTTGTCCTTACCTGGGGGTGTTTTCTTATCAGCATCTATTTTAATATAAGGAGTAAGAGAATTTAATCTAGAAAGACTTGATTTTAGGAATATTTTTATTTGTTTTTCACTTTTATTTTTTTAAGAAAAATAAAAAATGGTTAGAAATCTTTAATAAAGGCAAATTAATAAAGAAGGAAAGAGTGATATTAAGAACTTTTTATTCTTATGAGACTAGTAAGGAACTTCTTTTTTTGCAAAAAAACCTTGTTGGGTAGATTTGAAGCAGGCATTTTTACGGAATATAAGGATATTTGAATTTTTTAGTTAGAGATATTGAAATATAAAAGGGATTGACCAGAAGAAATATTTTGTTTATAGTAACAGGGTGAGTATTTTAGGGACCATAGCTCAGGGGTTAGAGCGCTCGGCTCATAACCGATTGGTCGGAGGTTCAAATCCTCCTGGTCCCACATCAAGTAAAAATAAAAATAAAGTAGATGAAATTATCATTTAAGAAAGCTCGATATTTTGATAAAAAGCTTTCTCATGGTCTTGTTTCATTATTAACAAGTAGTGTTATAATTAATATAGCAGGTGGTTTTTTTGGTGTTTTTCTGCCAATATTCCTATTTGAACTTTTTGATAAAAATATTACATTAGTAATTTTGTATTATTTAGCGAGCCAAGTTCTTTATTTAATGTTCTTACCACTAGGGACAAGATTTTTGAATAAATTTGGTTTTAAGTACTCTTTGCAGTTAAGTACACTCTGTGGAGCTCTTTACTTTTTTGGACTAAGAATGCTAAAAGAAGACACTATTAATATAGTAGTGCCTTTTTTGATTATAATCATAACAATCAGGAGAACTCTCTATTGGGTGCCATATCATGTTGATTTTGCAAAATTTTCAGGTAAAAAAAATAAAGGAAAGACAGTTGGGTTTATTCAATCAATAATTAGTCTTATAGGTGTTATAGCGCCTATGTTAGCTGGTTGGATTATTTTAAAATTTGGATACGACTCACTTTTCATTGTAGGAATAGTTATTTATCTTTGTTCATTTATTCCATACATCACAATTCCTAGAACTAAAGAAAAATTTTCATGGGGTTATCGTGAGACTTGGGGTAAATTGTTTAAAAAGAGTCATGTTGGTACAACACTGGCTTTTATGGCTGATGGTGCAGAAAGTGTTGCAGGTGTAATTATTTGGCCTATTTTCATCTATATTATATTAGAAGGGGATTATATGAAGGTTGGTTCAATTTCCTCTGCCGTGGTATTAGTAACGATGATCATGCAGCTTTTTATGGGAAAATATGCTGATAAAAAGCCAAAAAAGTCTTTATTAAAGGTAGGAACAGTACTGTATGCTTTGATCTGGGTAGGAAAAATATTCATTTTAACGTTTTTTCATATCTTTTTAGCTGATATGTTTCATAAATTTTCCAAAATTTTTCTAAGAATTCCTTTTGATGCTGTGACATATGAAATTGCAGCAGATCAAGGTCACTATGTTGATGAATTTACAGTTTTACATGAAATGGCAATTGCTATAGGTAGAACTTTTATGTACATTTCTATTATAATTCTTGTGATATTTGTTCCTTTGAAATGGGTTTTTATTTTAGCAGCTGGTGCTTCCTTAACCTTTAATATGATTTATTTCAGAAGTAGCAAGAAAAAGTAATAAATCAGAGGTAAAAGGGCAAAAAAGCCAAAAGACTCACAAGTTATCCACAGGCCAATAAAAGCCTAAACAAGGTATTTGTGAAGAAAATGTGAAAAAAATAAAAAAAGCTGTGGATAACTTAAAAGTTTTCCTAAAGTAAGGCTTTTATACTGTAAAGTGTTAAAATATAGAGGAGGGGAATAGTTGAAAATGAGAAAAGAAATAATTAAAAAAAAACAAAAGCAACCTCTTGCTGATAGGTTAAGACCGAGAATACTCTCGGATTTTTTTGGTCAAGAAAAAATAATTGGTAAAAAAAGCTTTTTAAGGAGGGCAATAATGGGAGACGCAGTTCCTTCAATGATTCTATGGGGTCCACCAGGAAGTGGAAAAACAACGTTGGCGCATATCATTGCACACAAAACAAACGCTAGCTTTATTCAAATGAGTGCTGTTTCCAGTGGAAAGAAAGCTCTAGTAGAGATTGTTGAAAACGCAAAAGAACTTTTTCAAGAAAAAGACAAGAAAACAATATTGTTTATAGATGAAATTCATAGATGGAACAAAGCCCAACAAGATGTGTTGTTGCCTTTTATTGAGAATGGAACAATTATTTTGATAGGTGCTACTACTGAAAACCCTAGTTTTGAAGTAAATTCAGCGCTTGTTTCCAGGGCAAGAGTTTTTGTTTTAGAAAAACTCACGAAAAGCGAAATGGTAGGTATCTTAAAGAAAACACTAAAGAAACTAGAAACTGAATCTGGAGAAATTCTTATAAAAAGAGAAGCAATCGCTACCATAGCAGACTTTTCAAATGGCGACGCAAGAATGGCGCTAAACACATTAGAAGCTTGTGTAAAGAGTGTTTCCAAGCTAGAAAGAGAGATTGAAGAGGTTGATGTGAAGGAGATTTTGCAAAAAACACATATATTGTATGATAAAAATGGAGAAGAGCATTACAATATCATCTCAGCACTACACAAGGCAATGAGAGGAGGAGATGCGCACGCAAGTGTTTATTGGCTAGCTAGGATGTTAGAAGGAGGTGAAGATCCTGTTTATATTGCAAGAAGATTAGTTCGTTTTGCTGCAGAAGACGTTGGACTGGCCGATAATCATGCGCTTATTTTGTCAAATGCAGTTTTTGATGCTTGTAAGAAGATAGGATTTCCAGAGTGCAATGTTCATCTTTCCCAATGTGTTATTTATCTGGCTAAAACAAAAAAAAGCATCTTAGCATATGATGCTTATAAGGAAGCTAAGAAGGACGTGGAAAGGTTTGGAAACTTAGATGTGCCAAAGCATATTAGAAATGCGCCAACCAGACTTATGAAAAACTTAGGATATGGAAAGGGTTATAAGTATACGCCTAAGGAAGACAGTTCAGAGCAGCAATATTTACCCGACGAGTTAAAGGATAGGAAATATTTTGCATAAAAAAGGAGAAATGCCAGAGTGGTTGAATGGGACGCTCTCGAAAAGTGTTGAGCCTTTACAGGTTCCGAGGGTTCGAATCCCTCTTTCTCCGCTATTATTTGATTGAGAAAAATATGTGATATTAATATGGTATAATGAGATATTAGTATTAATTAGTTTTTTCAACAATTTTTGGGAAAATGAATCATTTAGAGCAAATAAAAAAGGATAGTATTAAAAATCTAGGATCCCTGTTAAACAGGGAAGAGATTGAGGACTTCATAAGTGGTGAACTTTGGGAAAGTGAACAAATTTTGATTGATAAGTATTTTTCTACAGACTCTAAAATATTGGACATTGGTTGTGGTTTAGGCAGAATAGCACTTTTTTTGAGTAAAAAAGGAAACGAAGTTGTGGGAATTGATCAAACCTCAGAATTTATTGATATTGCTAGAAAAGTTGGCCTTTCTACTAATTTAAATTTAGGATACAGAATTGGAAGAGCTACGGATATTAATTTCGGAGATAATCATTTTGATTTTGTGATATTTGCTAATAACGCACTAGGAAGTATCCCTGGTAGAGGTCAAAGAATTCTTGCACTTAAGGAAATAGCACGAGTTTTAAAACCAGGAGGAAGATTGATTCTATGTGTACATAGAAGATATTATTTTAGTAAAGCTAGTTTTTTTTGGGCCTGGAAGTTTTTTGAATATTATGTTTCACGAGTTTTTAGACTAGATGTAAAAGAGGTTGATTTTGGAGATATTTTCTTGTCTAAGAATAAAAATGGGGAAAAACTTAAACAAAAAAGATTTGTGCATATCCTTGGAAAATGGGAAATTGAAAAAGCAATAAAAGGGGCTGGATTAGAAATTGAATATTGTGAAAAAATGGGGAAAATATCGAAACAAGATGTTGTAAGAGAAAGATGTTTTTTGTCTAAAGGTTTTAACTCGGGGAAATCACCAGTTTTTTATGTTTGCAAAAAAAAGGAAATTTAAAAATGAGTTTTAAAAAAACTATATGAGTTAAATTTAATATAAAATTGATGCTAGAAGAATTAGAATTACACCATTTTGCACTAAAAATTAGACCAGGTAGTTTAGAAAAAGCAATTGAATTTTTTGAAGAAATGGGGATGAAATTATCCTATAGAGAAGGTGATGTCAGATGGGCTTTAGTTGAATTTGTTTCTAAGAAAATTGAGATTCAATTAATTGAAGTTGAGGAAAAAACACTTAAAATAGAGGAAAAACTAGCAACACACGTTGCTTTTTTAACTAAGAATCCCCAGGTAGAAATAAAGGAACTCGAAAAATGGTCCAAACAGAGCGATGTGAAATTAGAATTTGGAGGATGGGGAAAGGAAATGCTTTGGTTTGATGCACCTGATATCTTTGTTAACTTTGTGGTGGAAGTTATGGGATATTCTGTTGTTGGAAGGGATATTTAATTTTAAAATTATTTAAAGTGAAAAAAATTATAAAAATAGAAGGTTTAACAAAGAAATTTGGAAACCTAGTGGCAGTTGACAATATCAACTTAAATGTAGAAAAAGGCAAGATATTTGCCTTTCTTGGTCCAAATGGAGCAGGAAAAAGTACTACAATCAAGATGTTAACAACTCTTCTTAGTCCAACTAAAGGAAAAATAAGTCTTAATGGATATGATGTAACGAATGATAAAAATGAAGCGAGAAAATCTTTCGGGATTGTATTTCAAGATCCAAGCATAGACATTGAATTGACTGCACTTGAAAACATGCACTTTCACGCAGTTTTGTATAAAGTTGAAAAAAGTATAAGAAAAGAAAAAACAGAAGAATTACTTAAAATGGTTGATTTATGGGATAGAAAAGATGATTTCATAAAGAATTTTTCAGGAGGTATAAAAAGAAGACTAGAAATAGCCAGAGGATTGTTGCATAATCCAGAGATTTTATTTTTAGATGAGCCAACACTTGGACTAGATACACAAACAAGGGCTTATATGTGGGAATATATAAAAAAAATGAATAAGGAAAAAACTATAACAGTTTTTTTTACAACACATTATCTTGATGAGGTTGAGAAGATAGCAAATGATGTGGCCATTATTGATAAGGGAAAGATTATTTCTAAAGGGACAGTAGATGAAATTAAAAAAGAAAATCATACAAAGTCTTTAGAAGAAGCGTTTCTGAAATTAACAGGAAGAAAAATAAGGGAAGAAGGCGCAGATAAAAATAATTCAATGAAAATAAGAGTAAAAAAATAGCTATATGTTAAGTACAATTTATATTCTTTGGCTAAGACAAATTAAGAGGTATTTTAGATCTAAATCACGAGTCTTTGGCTCCTTCGGTCAACCAATTTTATTTTTGGTCGCTTTTGGTTTTGGTCCTATGTATGAAAAAGCAGCAGGAGGTGATTATATTCAGTTTCTTGCACCTGGGATTATTTCCATGAGCATTCTTTTTTCAGCCATATTCTCTGGTATTGATATGATTTGGGATAAACAGTTTGGATTTTTAAAAGAAACATTAGTTGCACCAGTTTCAAGGTTTAGCATTATATTTGGAAGAACTCTAGGAGGAGCTACCATTGCAGTTTTTCAGGGAATTGTTGTATTGTTACTCTCAATGGTTGTGGGGTTCAGGCCCGATAATTGGGCACTACTTCCTCTTGCTTTTGTCTTTGCATTGTTGATTGCACTCTTTTTTGCAGCTTTTGGAACCGCGATTGCTAGTAAACTTGATGATATGCAGGGTTTTCACTTAATAATGAGTTTTTTGGTAATGCCCATATTCTTTTTAGCAGGATCACTTTTCTCTCTAGAGGGTTTGCCAAAGGCAATTGAATTTATTACAAAAATAAACTCACTAACGTATGGAATTGATGGTCTAAGAACAGCATTAAGCGGGGCTTCTAATTTTAGTATTTATCTTGATCTTGGTGTTTTGACCTTTCTTACAATAGCTATGTTTGTGATTGGAGCGAAACTGTTTGCAAAAATTGAGATTTAACAAAAAAAGTGATTGATTAAAATGCGTAGATATAAAAGGGAATCTTTTAGACTAATTTTTAAAACAAGACCGTGATTGAATTAGAAAGAACTTATTTAGCAAAAGAACTGCCAAAAGATTTGAAAGAATGTGAAAATAAAGAAATTGTTGATATTTATTTACCAAAAGCTAGTGATCATCCAGTTCTAAGATTACGTAAAAATGGTGATAACTATGAAATGACTAAGAAGAAACCCATTAAAGACAATGATTCTTCGAAACAACTTGAACAAACAATCGTTTTAGATAAAGAAGAATTCGAGGCTTTACAAAAGGTTTCTGGAAAAAGAGTCGCTAAGAGACGTTATCGTTATCCATATCAAGGACTGGTTGCTGAATTTGATGTGTTCACAGAGGATCTAGTTGGTTTGATTGTGATTGATGTGGAATTTGAAAATGAGAAAGAAAAAGATAACTTTCAAATGCCGGAGTTTTGTTTAGTAGAAGTTACCCAAGATAAGTTTATTGCTGGTGGAATGCTTTGTGGAAAAAAATATGACGATATCAAGCAAGAATTAGTGAAGTTAGAATATAAGAAGATTATTTTTAGTTAGATGAGTGATAATCGACCAATTGGAGTTTTGGATTCAGGTGTTGGGGGACTTTCAGTTTTAAAGGAAATTAAAAGTAGTTTACCTAAAGAATCAATTGTTTACTTTGCAGACAATCTCCATTGTCCTTATGGAACAAAATCAGTAGAAGAACTTAGAGAAATCACTAAAAGAGTGATAGAGTTTTTGCTTAAAAAGAACTGCAAACTTATCGTGATTGCATGTAATTCAATCACATCGGTTTTTATAGAAGAGTTGCGTAAGGATTACAAGATACCGTTTATTGGGATAGAGCCAGCAACTTTAGTAGCGGCAAGACAAACAAAAAATCACAAAATTGGAGTATTAGCAACTAAAACAACACTTAAAAGTAAGCTTTTTAACAAAACAAAAGAAAAAGTTACAAGTGATGTGAAGGTGGAGCTGAAAATAGGCGCAGGTTTAGTGGAATTAGTAGAAGAGGGTGAATTAGATGGGAAAAGGGCAATTGCTGTTGTGAAGGAGAATTTGAGAGGCTTTAAAAAGAAAGATGTTGATCAAGTTGTTTTGGGATGTACACATTATCCATTCTTATTGGATGTTATGAAAAAAGAACTTGCTTCTTGCGAGTTTATTAATCCAGCACTTGCTGTTTCAAAGCAGATTGAAAAAACTTTGCGAATCAAAAAACTTACAAAAACAGAAAAAGATTCAATTTATGAAATATATTTTTCCAAAGAATGTGATGGGCTAGGAAAATTATTGCGCAAGGTTGGTATTTGCCCAACTGTATTTGAAAAAAAGGTAATTTTTTAGCTATTGATTTTTCCTTTTTTTGGTGCTAAAGTATTCTTGTGTGCAAGGAGCCGAGGTAGCTCAGTGGTAGAGCAAAGGACTGAAAATCCTTGTGTCGGCAGTTCAATCCTGCCTCTCGGCACATGTAAACTATAAAAGCAGGTGTGGCTCAGTGGTAGAGCGTCTCCTTGCCAAGGAGAAGGTCGCGAGTTCGATTCTCGTCACCTGCTCAAATCAAAAAGAACTCCTTAAGGGAGTTTTATTTTTAGTTTTTGAAACAAAAAAAGATTGCAACAAAACATTAACTATATTAACATGACAATATAGTAGCTTTTAAAAATATGTTTAGTAAAATTATAAAAATAGGGGTATCTTTAGTGTTGATAATTGTATTTGTCATATTTTTTGTTGTGGAAATTGATTCACTAAAAGCTAAGCAAAAAGTTGACTCAAAGCAGCAACAAGAGCTTGTCGAAGAAGAAACCAAAGAACCAATAGAGAAAAAAGAGATTATCCAAGAAAAAATTGATATAAAAATTGATATTCCAATTAAAGCGCCTTCTATGGAGGTTATGAAGAAAAAAGGCTGTGTAGCAGACGGTTTATTAAACGGACATGATGAAAACACTCAGAAATCTCTAAAATTGATTAATAGATCAGAGTGTCAATATTTACATAGAGCTATTGAGACTTGGCTTGAAGCACCCAACTTTATTGATATTAGGAAGAATAAAGAAGTTATTATCAAACAAGATATGATATATGGAATGTTTATAGCAGAGGCTATAGATACAAAGTTGGAATATTTTTATCCGGAAGAAAACAGAATGTTTGATTTTTCTAAAATGTGCAACAAAGCGACTAAGAATTATTGGGGAGAACATACCTGCAGGCCTTCGATGGAGAGAACTGAATACCGTAAATATATTAAATTCATTACAGAACAGGCTATTGACATTGGAGTTCAAAGTTTCATGTTTGGGCAAGTTTTCTACCAAGATAGTATTTCTGATCCAGAAATAGGGAAAATTATAAAAGAAATGAGAGTGTATGCTGAATCAAGAGGAATAGAGATTGTAGTTGGAGCTCAAACAAATGATATAACCAGAAAGAGTTATCTTAAACAATTTGATTATATTGAAGGTGGTGTGGGGCTTGGAAGCGATGGAAGTTTTGAGGACGGTCCTTGTTTCTCGCGTTGGTGGAAAAAAGAGGGTGATTGGTGTTGGGCACTTCTTTGGCATGAGGAATATGCATCAAAGGCCAAGAATGTTTTTATCCACCTAGACTGGAGCGGAAGATTAAATGATGATATGAGTACATTTGCCCAGATGGACAAGGATTTAAGAGCTAAAACGCTTGAAAAGCTATACAAAAATTTTACAGATAAAGGCCATGGTTTTTTAATGCCAATGTTGGCCGTATTACCTAAAGAGAATGGTGGTTGTTATGGTTCGAAAAAAAGATCCTATTCTGCTGACAATAGGTATTCTTGTGGAGACGAGGATGTTATCAATAATATTATCAAAAAAGCACATATGAGGTTTGCAAACTAGACAAAAAGACTTTGTCTGTGTAAAATGTGCTAAAATAAGAAAAAACATTAATTATTAAATTAGTAAAACAAATGGATATAATGAGTATTTTAGAATATGAATTAGCAGGAAATTCTGGGGAAAGCTGGTTTTTAGCATTAGCTACTTTTATAGGACTTATAGTTGTTTTTAGAATCTTTTCGTCTGTTATTATTGCGAAGCTAAAAAAAGCATCAGAAAAAACTGTAACGGATATAGATGATTTTTTTATAAGTTTAGTAAAACATGTAAAGCCGCCTTTTTATTTTTTCGTTGCTTTATATGCAGCAGCTCAACTTTTGGAGCTAAATAGTCTAATTAGAAAAATTATTTTTGCCGCCTTTTTAGTAACGGTGGTTTATCAAACTATAACAGTCCTGCAAAGAGTTATAGATTATGGGATTAAAAAACTTCTAACGGGATCAGGTGAGGACTCTGATCAAGACAGAGAAGCCATTGTTAAACTAGTGGGGCAGCTTACAAAAGTTTCGCTTTGGGTAGTTGGTATTTTGTTAATTTTGTCTAACTTTGGAATAGACGTGACATCGCTTATAGCTGGTCTTGGTATTGGTGGTATTGCTATTGCGTTGGCCTTGCAAAATATTTTTGGAGACATGTTTGCATCTTTTTCTATTTTTATGGACAAACCCTTTAAAGTCGGTGATTTTATTGCGATTAGTCCAACTGAAAAAGGAACTGTTGAAAAGGTAGGGATAAAAACAACAAGACTGAGGACATTACAAGGTCAGCAAATTGTTATCTCTAACAAAAAACTTACTGACAGTTCGGTTGAAAACTTTCGTAGAATGGAAAAAAGAAGAACAACATTTGCTTTTGGTGTTACATACGAGACACCACTGGAAAAACTAAAAATGATTCCTGATATGGTAGGTGAAATAATCAAAAAAACAAAAAATGCAAAGTTGAATAGAATTCATTTTAAAAAATTAGGTTCATCAAGTCTAGACTTTGAAACTGTTTTTACTATGCAGACTCCAGGATATCATGATTTTATGGATGCTCAAGAGAAAATTAATTTTGAAATAATGGAAAAGTTTGAGGAAGAAGGGATAGAATTTGCTTATCCAACCCAAACTTTATTTATTAAAAAATAGAAACTGATTTAGTTAGTATATAGTTAATCTATGAAAAAAATTCAAGTTTATTGGAAAAAGAATTGGTACATTGGTATATTGATTTTAGCAATGTTAATTTCTCTAGGAATTAGGGCATGGAACATTGAAGATACTTTATATTTTAGGATGGATCAAGCTAGGGATGCTCAATTAATTAAAGCAGCATTTGATGGGGGGATTGGTGAATTGCCACTTTTAGGACCAAGGGCAGCCGGTTCTTTTTTGAGATTGGGTCCTGTTTTTTATTACTCCCAGTTTATATCTGCTGAAATATTTAACTCAGTTGAGCCATATGTATTGGCTTTTCCTGATCTTTTGTTTTCGATTCTAACAATCCCATTATTTTATTATTTCTTACGTAGTTTTTTTTCAAAAAAAGTAAGTATAGGCGTCACATTAGTATTTGCATCTTCTTTTTTATTAACACAATATGCCCGTTTTGCTTGGAACCCGAATTCAATTCCATTTTGGTTTTTATTAACAATTATTAGTGGATACAAGACAGCTATTGGAAAAGGATCAAAAGAAGCTGGTAAGTGGCTTATTTTAACAGTTACTGCTTATTCAATTGCAAGTCAACTGCATTTCACAGCATTTTTATCTTTGCCAGTAGTTATTGGAATCTTTTGGTTATTTAATTGGCCTAAAAAAATTAAGTTTAGATTTTGGGCTCTAGCGTTAGGTGTATTATTATTTTTTTATTCACCAATGTTAATTAGTGAATTTTTTACGGACTTTGATAATAGCCATCAATTTTTGTACGCACTTTCCTCTAAGGGTTCAGATCCAATTTCTTTAAGCACACAACTTGAAAGATCATTGAGATTGCATGCTAAATACTATTCATTGGTGCTCACTTCTTATGGAAATATTAAGGCCAATGAATTTATAGGAGCTTTTTTATTTATGATATTTTTTTCTATTTGGAGATTTCGAGTTTCTTGGACTAAGGAGAAATGGAAAACAAAAAAATCTTTTATTTTAATGATTATATGTTGGTTTTCTGTTTTTGTTGTGCTGTACTCTAAATTGGCAATGGATATTTCAAAACCAAGATTCTGGTTGCTAATCGCTTTTTTACCATTCGTATTTCTAGCTCTTGTCTTACAATGGTTGGAATCATTTAAACATAAAAAAACAGCCAAGACTGTTACTGTTGTTTTAATTGGTATTTTAATTTCTTTTAATTTATATGCCGTTGGTTATTGGTATTATTCGTTAGAGGTGCAAAAAATACATCAAGGTTTTTATGTAAGAGATCTTCAGTTAAAACAAACCGATCTTATAGGTACAAAACAAATGAAACTGACTGCAGCAAAATGGACTGCTATTGCAGAGAAGAACAACAAACAGATATGTTATACCTCAGAGAAAGAATATCTTTCCCCATATGAATACATCTTAGATGTGTATTATCCAGGCCAAGCTACTAAAAGAATAAAATTTTCTACAGATACCAACGAAAGTTGTTCATTTGTATCAGTTAGGCATGGTGGGACAGAAGGTAAGAATCCTATAAGGAAGGATCATGCAGAGGAGTTTGAGATTGTTTCTAAAAAACTCTATAATAGAATGGTTATCTGGGAATTGGAAAAAAAAGACATATTAAAGGAAGAAAAGATAATGGATAAAGTAACAGAAAAGATTGAAATTGAAAATTTTGAATTAACGGAGCAAGAAGAAGTTGAGGAAGAAAACGAGAAGATAAAAAAATTACCACGAAAACCACGTGTTTTCTGGAAACACGTTTTTGGAACAGAAAAATATGAAGGATAAAAAGAAAGAAAAAAAAATACAATCTGAGTTTACTAAAAAAGATATCGAGTCCTGGCAAGATAAGCCTTTTTTGTTATCTGGTAAGAAAGATACAGTGGTTATTTTATTACATGGTTGGTCTGCTCTTCCAAGACAAGTGAGGTCGTTGGCGGAATTTATTAATAAAGAAGGTTATTTAACATATGCCCCAATGTTTTCTGGACATGGAACGCATCCAGATGATTTGTTTAATGTGAAGGGAAGCGACTGGATTAAGGATGCTGAATTGGCAATTAAGTTAGTTAAAAAGAAAAGGTATATTAAAAAAGTTGTTTTAGTAGGAGTTTCTTTGGGTGGCAATGTAGCTCTTTTAGTTAGTCAAAAAGCAAAAGTAGACGGAGTTGCTCTTTTGGGTACACCAGTGCATCTCAAGAACCATTTTGGAGTTTGGCTTGGTTTATTATGGTTACCTTTTTTCAAGAAGTATATAAAAAAGAGTTATCCGAAAAGTATTCAAAGAGATTTAGAGTTTTTAAATACAACATCTTATCAATATTATCCAACTATAAATGTTAGGGAAGTTTTGGACGTAATAAGAAAGTGTGCATTTTCTCTGAGAAAAGTAAAAGCACCAATTTTGATTTTACAGACCAATAAGGATTATTTGGTTACAAAGTATTCCCCTTGGGTAATCTACAACAGTGTTAGTTCTAAAATAAAAAAACTGCAATGGATTAAACTAACAGGGAAAGAGCATGTTTTTGTGCAGAGTGAAAGAAAAGAATATTATTCTTTGGTTTTGAACTTTGTGGAGCAAATTTCAAGTAATTTAGAAAAATAATGAAAATAGCATTTTTTTCAAATTCATATTTTCCAATAACGTACGGATCAACTGTTTCTGTTGAAAATTTCAGACTTGGATTGGAGGAGTTGGGACATGAAATACATATTTTTACTCCAAATTTTCGCGGGTATAAGTATGAGGTAAAAAACATACATCTATACCCAGCATTTTTGTTTGGATATAAGATAAAATATCCTATTGCTTTACCGTATTTTCATAAAATAAGGGAAGAAATCAAAGAGGGTGAGTTTGATATTATTCACGCACAACATCCTTTTTCGATTGGAGTTGATGCAATGAAAATAGCAAAAGAGGAAAATATACCGCTTGTTTTCACGCATCATGCTAAATATGAAGACTTTACACACTATGTTCCGCCGATTATTCCTCAAAAACTATTAAAATATATTGTAAGGAGTAAAGTTAGAAAATTTGCTAATAATTGTGACGTTTGCATATCTCCAAGTGAAACTACAAAGAGCTATATGAGAGAAAGAGGGATAAAAGCTAGGATTAAGGTTTTACCAACGGGCATTGACTGGCAAAAATTTCAAGAAGGAGACAGAGAAGGAACAAGGAAAAAGTTAGGAATAAAAGCTGATCAAAAGGTGATTATGTTTTTAGGCAGAATTGAAAATGAGAAAAACATAATGTTCTTAGTTGGTGAAATATTCCCTTTATTGAAAAAAGACAAAAAAATAGTATTTCTTTTTGTGGGAGAAGGTAGTTTGATGAATGAAATAAAACAAATAGCACTACAAAGTGGTATTTTAGAGCAACTTATTTTCACGGGGATAGTAAAGCAAAGTGTAGTTGCTAATTTTTATGCAACAACAGATATTTTTGTACATGCATCGCTTACAGAAACACAAGGTATGACTATAGCCGAAGCAATGGCCTCTGGTTTGCCAATTGTTGCTGTAAAGGCATCAGGAGTCGTTGATCAACTCAAAGACGGTGAAACAGGTATTATGGTTGATCAAAAAAAAGGAGTGTTTGGAGAAAAAATTACAAAAATGCTTTCAGATTCGGTTTTAGCAAATAAATTTGGTAAAGCTGCTAGAAGGAAAGCAAAAGAATACGATAATAAAAAAAGATCAAAAACTTTAGAGAGTGTATATCTAAAAATAAAAAAATAAATTAATTTAAAACGTTTGTAATACAATGTAGGCTACCCCCTTGCTTTGTATTAGCAAGATCAACAACAGGAAAGGGTTTATAACCTAAGCTTAAGAATAAATCAAAGGCCTTTAGAGCATTTCCTTGCAAGTCTTCTCTAGAAAGAGGAGACTCTTTTTTATCTATTCTCTTCAATCCCTCTGTGTATATAGGAAAAATTATTTTATTTTGGCCAGTTAACTTGTCTTTAAAGGGGATTGCATTTAAATATGATTTTGAAGTTTTAATATCTTTCTGTGATATAACCAACTGTTTAACTGTAAATCCTAACTTTTCAAGTTGTTTTTTGTAAAGTAGATGTTGAATGGATGCTTTACTCGTGGGCTCATCAGCAATCAAATTAATAATTGCTACATTGTTGTCTAAAAAAAGAACGGATTGGTCTAGATGTATAAAATTTTCTTTTCGTGATTTATTTCCTAGGAAAATTACATCGGAGGAAGGGAAGAAATTTTTAATAATAGACTTCGCTTTTAATTTGGATATGTTTTGTCCAAGCTCATTGTATAAAGTACGTGTTTTTTGAATAGTTTCAAAATCAATAAAAATATAATTCAAAAAGTCTTTTTTAGCTGCAGTGATATTGCCACCTTCAAAGAAAAATGGTGCTGTTAAGGTTTCTTTGTATGGTAAGAGGGAAAGATTTCTTTGAGTGGTTCTTCTAAAGTTTTTGCTTTTTGTCTTTGCTAGAGGTAAAAGCAACAAGTCTGTTTTTACCAAAGAATCGACTTTGGTAATTGGTTCAAAATAATCTTGAGCCCAAAGTTCAAAATCTATGTTTTTTGAATATATATAGTGCCTTTTATTAGGTAACTTCATTGTATTAAAAAAGTGTTCTAAAAAAAGAGAATTATTTTCGGGTGTAAATATTGTTAAACTAGTGTAAGAAGGAAGTGCCAACAGAAGATCTCGATAGTGAGATTCAAGTAGTTTCAAAGTTTCTGTTTCGGAAATGTTACTTTGTGGGATTGTGAGGGCAAGCTCACTAAGGTTTTTTTGATAATCAGGAGTTATTTCTATAGTAGTTGATAGTAGAGGCATTTTATCGAAAAAAGTGTTTTTAAAGATAAAAAACACCAAGAACAAGATAATTACCAGAGCAATAATTAGTTTTTTATTCTTTTTCATAAATAATAGATTATTCTAGATGAACAGAAGCTGTTATATTGTCTACTCGTTTTTTTAAAGAAGGAGATTTTTTCAAGAGAGGGTCATTTTTTAAAAATTCCTGAGCCATTGTTCTTGCTAATTGTATTGTTTTTGTATCTGCAAGTGATTCCATTGTGATATCGGGGATTCCAGATTGAGTGATTCCCATAAATTGGCCAGGCCCTCTTAGTTTCATGTCCTCTTGTGCTATCAAAAAACCGTCGTTAGTCTTTTCCATGATGTGAAGTCTTTTTGTTGAAGAAGGAGCGTTATTCGAAGTAATTAAGAAACAATAAGATTGATGCGCTCCACGACCAACTCTTCCTCTGAATTGATGAAGTTGAGCTAATCCAAAGCGCTCTGCTCCCTCAATAACCATGACAGAAGCATTTGGTATGTCTATACCCACTTCTACAACTGAAGTTGCAATAAGAATATCAAACTCTTTGGCTTTAAATTTTTCCATAGTAAGTTCTTTTTCTTTTGGTTTCACCTTTCCATGCAAGAGACCTAGATTATAATCTGCGAAGGGTCCATTCTTTAAATTCTCTAACTCAGTCTTAGCCGCCTTCACTTGCGAAATTTTAGAAGACTCTTCTACTAAGGGATAAACGAAAAAAGCTTGTCTTTTTTTAGCAATTTCTTGTTTTATGAATCTATAGACTGCCTCTCTGTTGTTTGAAGAAATAACCTTTGTGATGATTTTTTTTCTTCCTTTCGGATATTCATCGATAATAGATAAATCTAAATTGCCAAAGAGGGCCAATGAGAGAGTTCTTGGTATGGGGGTAGCAGTCATTGTTAGAAGATGTGGAATCTTGGTTTTTAAACCATCTTTTATCTCAAGTGCACCTTGTTGTAATTTTGCTCGTTGTTTTACACCAAAGCGATGTTGTTCGTCAATATTGAGTAGTGCTAATTTTTTAAACTTAACGTTGTCTTGGAGAATAGCGTGTGTTCCAATTACAAAAGCAACCTCACCTAATGCTATTTTTTTTGTTAATTTTAGTTTGGATATTTTTTCTTGACCAATTCTTCCCTGTGATCCAGTCAAAAGAGCCCCCTTGAAGCCTAGTTTGTGTAGTAGTTTTGAGATTCCTTCATAATGCTGAACCGCAAGCACCTCTGTTGGAGCAAGTAGTGCAGCTTGGAATTTGTTTGATATTACAGAGAGAATTGCAAGTGTTGCAACTACAGTCTTTCCGCTTCCCACATCTCCTTCTAAAAGTCTATTCATAGGAGTTGTTTTTTCTAGGTCTTGTATGATTTGCCAAGCAGATTTTTTTTGAGCATCTGTTAGAACAAAGGGAAGTGATTTTACAAAATCTTTAATCAATTTCTTTTTAAACTTAACTTTAGGAGCCTTATTTTTATCCCAATTAGCTTTTACCGAGAGGGCTTTTAGCTGAAATAAAAACATTTTCTCGAAAGCAAATCGTTTTTTTGCAAGTGCACTTTCAGTTGAGTTTTCTGGAAAATGAATACTCCAAAGAGCGTCTTCTAACAAAGGAAACTTAAGTTCTTTTAGTAATTCTTTCGGTAAAGATTCTTCTACTTCTAATATATCAAGTATTCTTTTGATATTCTTTCTGAGCCAAAAAGACGTTAAACCCTTAGTTTCTGGGTAAATGGAGACGATTGATCCAGTGGACGTGGAATTAGTTGATACAGCTTCTTCCAGCAAGAGTTTTTTTTGTGAAATTATTTCAAAATTAGGGTGTTGAAACTGGAGCTCATTTGATTTTGAAATACTAGTTTTTCCACTTAACTGAACAAAAGAATCTTTTTTTGCGTATTTCAATGGCCCTACGAAGTTAAACCAAACAGCCTTGATCGTTCCAGTGTCATCTGCTACGTATATTTCAGTAATTGACATTCTACGACGCCAAGCCCTTTTTGTTTTTATTTCGGTAATTTGTCCTCTTATTGTTACGGTTTCTCCTATGAGTAAATCTACAATTTTTTTGAATTGAGAAAAGTCATCATACCTGGAAGGGAAATGATATAAAAGGTCCTCAACTGTTAGAATGTTTAGGATACTAAGCTTTTGTCTCCAGGAGGTAGAAATAAAAGGGATTTTTTCTATTGATGTATTTAGAGACAGAGTTGCCATTTTTTTGTATTAAAAAATAGACGATGTGTCCTTGGCAGGATTCGAACCTACGACCTTTGGTACCGCAAACCAATGCTCTATCCAACTGAGCTACAAGGACTTGAGATTAAATAAAAAGCACTATTTCATTAAATATCGAAATGGTGCTTTTTGTCAAATCAAGAAACTTTTAAATTAGTTGTTCCAAAGAGTCAACAAGAGCTTCCTCATGTTCTTTCTCTGGTAAGAAGTCTTTTAAAATATCTCTTAAAGTGTTTGGATCAGTGTCACCAAGTGGAATTTGAATGTATGGAATCAAAGATTTTTTGCTTTTAAGCGAAAGAATTTTTCTACCATTAGGTTCGTAGAATATCCAAAAATCTTTCAACGAAGAGAACTTATAGAGACTGTCTTGAGCAAGAACACCCTCAGAAGTTACTCCAAATCTAAAGTATTGAGATTCTTTCTTCTCAAACAAATAAAGAATAAGTCCGATTAGAATAGCTAGAATAGCTAATGGAAAATTGTCAGTAAATAATCCTACTGCTACTAAAGTGACCAATACAACAAAAACTACAACATACCAAGTACTGGACTTTGGAACACTTTCAAATTGAATCGATTGCCATGATAATAATACCTTTTTCTTTTTATTGTTAAAAGAAACAGTTGCAGTAGCTTTTTGTTTTGTTTTTTCTTGAGAGGTAATTGCCTGTCTTTTCTCAGGAATGCTCTTTTTTAGGACGTGAGTAGGCGCTGCACTTTTTTTTGGTACCGATGAAGGTACTTTGTTTTTTAATGTATACATTTTTGTTTCAAGATTTTTTTGCTATTCCATAAGTATAGCATTTAAAAGTGAAAATTCAAAAAAATTATACTGGGTTTCTTTGTAAAGTCACACTTTTCCAACAAAAGTCAACTTGACGGGGGTTTAATTTTTGTTAAAATAAGGGCATAAGTGCTTTTCAAAGCGCATTTATAGAACATTAAAAATTAATTTTTTAACCATAGAACGTTTCAGATTTGTTGTGTGGTTGAATAATTCTAGAAAGGAAGGTGAAATTATGAACGAAACCCCAGAAATTCAGGAAGATCTAGGTGTTGGAGGAAAAACCAAAAATTGGCTTCAGGATAATATTAGAATTATCTTGTCTGTGCTAATTGTGGTTGCTATTGCAGCTGGAATCTACTCTTATTCAAAGAGAACAGACGAGGAATTGGTTCAAGAGGAAGCAATGATTGAGGAAATTGGTGAGGAAATTGCAGCAATGGAAGAAGAAGAGAGTCCAGTAACGATTATTGGAGAAGAAAAAACAGAGGAAATGAATACAGAAGAAGTAAAAACAGAAGAAGTTACTGAGCCTGTAGTTGAAGAAGTAAAGACAGAAGAAGTTAAAATTGCTCCAGTTGAAACTACTCAAGAATCTGTTAGTGAGGAGTCCGATGAAGCTTTCATTGAGACTGCTGCCAACGGTGACAGTAGAACCACTCTTGCTCGTAAAGCATTGAGAAATTATTTGGAGAAAAACAATGATTCAAGCTTAACTGTTGAACACAAAATTTATATCGAAGATTATCTTCGTAAAAATGTTGGGTCCACAGGTAGTGTGAATCCTGGAACAAAAATTAGTTTTTCAAAGAATCTTATTAAAGATTCAATCGAGAAAGCTAAAACTCTTTCAGAGAATCAATTGAATAATCTTGAAAAATATTCAAGAAGAGTCTCAAACATTTAATTCGTTGACAATGGAAAAAATTGTTGGTTGGCGAATTTGTATTAGGCCCATTGTTTCATGTCTGGAAGGTCAAAACAAAACATAAAACAAAAATAAACAGTTCTTTTGGACATGAAGTTCTTATATATAACAAAAATCCGGCAACGACCGGATTTTTGTTATATAAGAGAAAAAACACCGAATAGAAATCTTGTAAAAACAGTAAAAATATGTTAAAATACACGGACTAAATTCAAAAATTTGAAATGGAAAGAAATACTATTTATATAAAAGGTGCACGAGAACATAACCTAAAAAACGTTAATTTAGAACTTCCAAGAGATAAGTTTATTGTTTTTACGGGACTTTCTGGGAGTGGAAAGTCTACACTAGCTTTTGATACAATTTTTGCTGAAGGGCAAAGGCGTTATTTAGAAAGTTTGTCCAGTTATGCTAGACAATTTCTAGGTCAAATGGACAAACCGAATGTGGATTATATAGAAGGTCTTTCACCAGCAATATCCATTGATCAAAAAACGGCTTCACATAATCCTCGTTCAACAGTGGGAACTGTGACAGAAATCCATGATTATTTGCGTTTGTTGTATGCAAAGATTGGGCTCCCACATTGTGGAGAATGTGGAAAAGAAATTTCAAAGTTGTCGGTTGATGAGATTGTTGAGAGAATTATGGATTTACCAGAGATTGTTAATATAGATAAATCAGATAAAAAAGCAAAGTTAGTGCTTTTGGCGCCTATTGTAAGAGGGCGAAAAGGTGAGTACAACACATTATTAAAAGATTTTTTTCAACAAGGTTTTTCTGAGGCAATTGTAAATAATGAAAAAATTCATCTTTTAGAGTGGAAGGCTTTAAAGTTAGATAAACAGAAAAAACATTTTATTGATATTGTTGTTGATGAAATTGAGGTTATAGCAGATAACATTAGTAGAATATATGAGGGAGTGGAATCATCACTTCGTTCTGCAGAAGGTTTAGTGAAGGTCAGACTTTTTGGCAAGGATAAGGTTTTCAACCAAAGACTTTCTTGCCCAGACCATGATATTGAATTTCCGCCGCTTGAACCAAGGTTATTCTCTTTTAACTCACCATTTGGTGCTTGTAGTGAATGTGAAGGATTAGGGTTAAAGAAGGAAATTGACCAAGGATTGGTTATGCCGGATCAGAATAAAACTATTTTAGAGGGGGGATTTATTCCTTGGAGTTATAAAAAAAATAATTATTACGGAGTCTTATTTAATGCTGTTTGTAAAGAGTTCGGAATTTCCCAAAACACTCGTATTAAAGATCTTACATCAAGTGATAGAAGAATAATATTAGAGGGTCCTGGAAGTGAATTTGACAGTACGGTTACTATTAAGTACAAATTTAAGTCTAATACGGGTCACTATAATATTAAATGGAATGGGATTATGGGACATCTCATTCAGCGTTATTATAAAACTCAGTCTGATGCTGTAAGAAAGGAAATTGAGAAATACATGAGTAATAAGCCTTGTTCTGTTTGTAAAGGGGCTAGACTAAATAAAGAAGCTCTTTTGGTTACAGTTGGAGGGAAGAATATCGCTGAATTATCAAATTTATCAGTTAAAGCTGCAATTTCTTTTTTTGAAGCAGTAAAACTAACAAAGCGTGAAGAATTAATTGCTAGTAGGATTTTAAAAGAAGTTATTAATAGACTCAGTTTTTTGGCAAATGTTGGTCTTGAATACCTTACACTTGCCAGAACAGCTAATACAATTTCTGGAGGAGAGGCACAAAGAATTCGTCTTGCCTCACAAATTGGTTCCGGATTGGTAGGAGTTCTATATATATTAGACGAACCATCAATTGGATTGCATGCTAGAGATAACACTAAACTTTTAAAAATGCTTATTCGTTTAAGAAAACTCGGCAACACAGTAATTGTAATTGAACACGACGAAGAGACTATTCGAAAAGCAGACCACATTGTTGATATTGGACCTGGAGCTGGTATACATGGAGGGAAGATTACCTTTTCAGGGACCGTAAATAAAATGCTAAAAGACAGGAATTCTGTTACAGCAAGTTTTTTAAATGGGACAAGAGTTATTGCAACACCAAAAGAAAGAAGGAAAGCAACAACAAAAAAGATATTAGCTATCAGGGGAGCTAGTGAACACAACCTAAGAAGTGTAAATGTAGAAATTCCAACTAGAGTTTTTACCTGCGTTACAGGTGTTTCTGGTAGCGGGAAGTCTACATTAGTGGAAGATATTTTGTATAAATGGATGTCTAATCGTTTACATAGAAGCATGCATGTTCCTGGTAATGTAAAAGAAATTGCAGGATACCATCACGTTAATAAGGTAATTATGATTGACCAAAGCCCTATAGGAAGAACCCCAAGATCAAATCCAGCAACTTATACAGGTGCCTTTACTCTTATTAGAAAGTTATTTGCACAAACAGTTGGTGCAAAAGAAAGGGGCTACGAAATGGGAAGATTTTCTTTTAATGTAATTGGTGGAAGGTGCGAGAATTGTAAAGGAGATGGTCAACTGAAAGTAGAAATGCAGTTTATGCCAGATATCTATCTCCCTTGTGATGTTTGTAATGGTAAAAGATATAACAGGGAAACACTGGAAGTTAAATACAAAAATAAAAATATTTCGGAGGTTTTGGAGATGACAGTGAATCAAGCCGTAGAGTTTTTTGAGAATTTCCCTGAAATATACAATAAATTTAAGACATTGCAAGATGTGGGACTTGGCTATATTGGAATTGGTCAGAGTGCAACAACTCTGTCTGGTGGGGAAGCACAAAGAATTAAATTAGCTAGTGAGTTGTCGAAGCGAAATACTGGAAATACGCTTTATATATTAGACGAGCCAACTACTGGGCTCCATTTTGCAGATGTTGAAAAATTATTAGAAGTTCTTAATAGACTTGTTGATGCAGGTAACACAATTGTTGTTATTGAACATAATATGGATGTGATTAGGTCTGCAGATTGGATTATTGACCTTGGTCCAGAGGGCGGTGATAGAGGCGGAAAAGTTGTGGCAGCCGGAACGCCCGAACAAGTTGCAAATCTAGAAGATATAAGCTATACAGGTTTTTATCTAAAAGCGGCTTTTGAATTAGAAAAACAAAGAAGCAACCCCAAAGTTTAAGGGTTACTCGTTGATTCTTGGAATCTGAGATTTAATGAGCGATTTTTTCAAAATAAGGCAACTTACACACGGCAATTTGTAGTTCTTGAAATTTATCCGACACAACAAGCATGTCACAAAAGAGGCTAGAAACAAAATGCCCTCCTTGGTATAAATAAGGGTCTCTAAGGTTCAATTTGCCGAGATTGGTTGTTTCAGAAAAGTCAGCAAGATCTAAAATTATTTTTTTTATTGTTATTCCACCAATTTTTTTGGTTGATTTCAAAACAGTAGAATTGAATTTTCTTGTTTGTTCTTGCATGGCATCTCCCTTTGAAAAAAGTTTTCTTTTTGTTTACAATATAGAAAAAACACCACTTAATGTCAACTAAATATCGTGAAATTAAATAAGGAAATAACTGAAAAAATAGCAAAACTGCCTAATGAACCAGGTATTTATTTTTTTTATGGTCAAGAAAAAGGGATTGAAAAGCTTTTATATGTCGGAAAAGCAACCTCTCTAAAAAGTAGGGTGTCATCTTATTTTCAAAAAAAGTTAAATTATGAAAGACCAATAGAGTTTGTTATCTCGCAGATAGCAAAAATTAAGATTAAGAAGACAGAGTCTGTTTTGGAAGCATATTTTTTAGAACAAAAGACTATAAATAATCTTCAACCTAAATACAATGTATTGGGAAAAGACGACAAATCTTTTGTTTATGTGGGCGTGACGAAAGAGGAATTTCCAAGGTTTTTAATTTATAGAAAAACAGATTTAGAACAAGGTCTGGTGAAGGATATTTCTAGAATGTACGGGCCTTTTGTGTCCAAACATTCAGTTGAAAATGCGCTTAAGATCTTAAGAAAAATATTTCCTTATCATAGTAATGTACAAAAAACAGAGAAAGGCTGTTTAGATTATCAAATCGGACTTTGCCCAGGGCCATATGCGGGAAAAATATCTTCCGAGAATTATCACAAAAACATCGAAGCAATCGAAATGATTTTTTCTGGTAAAAAAAGATTGCTTATCAAGAAGCTCCAAAGAAAGATGAATCAATTAGCTAAAAGGGAGATATTTGAAGAAGCTGCAATTCTTAGAAATCAGGTCTTTTCTTTGCAACATATTCAAGATATGGCAATGGTTGGGCAAAGAAATAAACAAAAGCGACATTCAAATATAAAATTTAGAGTAGAAGGTTATGACATTTCGAATACGGGTAAAAATCAAATGGTTGGTTCAATGGTGGTTTTCGATAATCAAAATGGCATAATTGAAGCTAACAAAAGCGAATATAGAAAATTTAAAATAAAGAGAAATACAACACAAAACGATCTAGCTGCTATGAAAGAAATCTTGGAAAGACGTTTTTCTAATAAGTGGACATTACCAAATTTGGTTATAATAGATGGGGGTAGTGTTCATCTACGTCTCACAAGAGAGGTTTTTTCTGAAATGAAATTATTAATTCCAATTATTACTGTTGCCAAGGGACCGACTAGAAAAAGACTAAAATTATTTTCTTATGGGAATGTTCCAAGAATAACAAAAAAAACAATTGCACAAGTTAGGGATGAGGCTCATAGATTTGCAATAGGGTATCATCGCAAACTACGTGCTAAAAGTTTATTAAATAAATAGAGCAGAAATTAGAAAAAAGTTAGTGTTTTATGACAGCTATACTCTTTACTTAGCGCTCTTTTTATAGTAAACTATATCTTTAGATAAAAGTAACAATTTCAAATGGGGAAACACAACAAAATAATTATCAAAGAGGCGTCTCAGAACAATCTAAAAAAAATAGATATTGAAATTCCTAAAGGCAAACTAGTTGTAATTACTGGTGTTTCTGGTAGTGGAAAAAGTTCTTTAGCTTTCGACACTTTATATGCAGAAGGATATCGTCGTTACGTAGAAAATCTTTCTTCGCATGCGAGATTTTTTCTTCAGTCAGTGAAAAAACCAAAAACTAAAAGTATCATGAATCTGTCACCAGCAATTGCAATTGATCAAAAAAGTGATCTAAATAATCCACGTTCGACGGTAGGCACAATAACTGATATATATGATTTTTTCAGAATATTGTTTGCAGAAGTTGGAGTTCCCGTTTGTTCTTGTTGCGGAAGTAAGATGCAAAAACAAGATGAAGAAACTTTGATTGCAAAAATTAGAAAAATGCCTAAAGGAACAAGACTTGTTGTGTTAGCAAAGTGGAATGGTGAACAAGCTACTGTAAAAGAAAAAGTTAATGCAATTGCTTCGCAGGGATTTGCTAGGGTTAGGGTTGGACAAAAGATGCTTACAGTTTCACAAGCTATATTAAAGGATTTTTCAGATTTTTCTAATGATGAAGAAGTTCAAGTTGTTGTTGATAGGCTAATGTTGCTACCAAATCGCTTTGATAGAGAAAGGATTATAGATTCTTTGCAAACTGCTGCAAAAATGTCAAAAGGGGTAGCACTGGTTTCAGTTGATAATGAATATGTTTTAAGATATAGCAATCAATTCAGATGTTCTTCTTGTGGTAAGACTTTATCTGACTTAACTCCAAAGAATTTTTCTTTCAATTCTCCAGAAGGTGCTTGCGAATGTTGTACCGGATTAGGAGTGGTTTTTAGGGCTGATGAGGAAAAGATGGTCCCAAGTAAAACTATTTCGATTAATGAAGGTGCAATTATGCCATGGAGTAGGAGCGGTGGTAGGATTAACAAAGAGTCTTTTCATAGTTTGGTTTTAAAAGCACTTGCTAAAAAGTATAAATTCAAATTAAGTGTTCCAGTTGGTAAGATTCCAAAAGAAAAAATAGATAAAATCCTTTATGGAACAGGTGAGGACAAGATTACAATTCAAGGGAAGAATGTTAAAAAGCAAGAATTTGTTTTTGAAGGAGTTGCTGCTGAGCTAGAGAATAGATATGTTAACGCAGAGTCGTCTTTTATTCGCAATAAAGTCGAAAAATATTTAACAAAAGTGAAATGTCATAAGTGTAATGGTAAAAGACTTAAACAAGATTTTTTGCATGTTAAAGTTTTGAATAAGACAATTGATGAGTATGTTACATGTGAAATAGATGTGCTTATTGAAAATCTGAAAAAGGCAAGAAAAAATGAGATAGAGAAAGTAGAAAACAAATGTCAGATTAAAATGATTTCACAAATTTTTGATGAAATTATTGCTAGATTGGAACCATTTGAAGATGTCGGATTAGGATATTTAAATTTGAACAGAAGTAACCAAACTTTATCTGGAGGAGAATTTCAAAGAGTTAGACTTTCCACCCAGCTTTATAGTGGACTTTCTGACGTAGTATATGTTCTAGATGAACCGTCAATAGGGCTTCATCCAAGGGATACGCAGAAACTTATAAAGACTTTACGCAAATTGCAAAAATGTGGAAACTCAGTTGTAGTGGTAGAACATGATAAGGATATTATTTTAGCTGCAGATTATTTGATTGATATTGGACCAAAAGCAGGAGAAGACGGAGGAGAAGTTGTTTTTGAAGGAACAATTCAGCAGTTAAAACAGGCTGATACCAAAACAGCAAGACATCTTTTTGGCAAGAAAGGTAGTGAGAAGAAGGTTGTTTCTAAAAAAAGAAAAAGTTCAGAAAATCTGACAATAAAAGGAGCAAGACAAAATAATCTAAAAAATTGTGATGTTAATATTCCATTATTCAACCTAGTTTCAATTGTAGGTGTTTCAGGCGGAGGTAAAAGTTCGCTTATTAATGATATTTTGGCAAAAGCAATCAGAAAAGAAATTCATAATAGTTTGGAAGATCCAGGTGACTTTGATAGACTGATTGGTGTCGAACACATCAATAAAGTTGTTATTGTAGATCAAGGTTCTATTGGAAGATCTCCACGTTCTAACGCCGCAACTTATACAGGAATCTTCAGTCATATCCGGAAGTTATTTGCGCAAACTGAGTTGGCACAAAAAAAGAATTTTACTGCTAGTCATTTTTCTTTTAATATGCGTGGTGGAAGATGTGAATATTGTCAGGGGGATGGTGTGAAGAAAATTGAAATGCATCTCCTAAATGATGTATACACTGATTGCCAATATTGTAATGGAACGCGTTATAGTAACAAAATGTTAGAAGTTAAATATCACGGAGCGAACATTGTTGATGTTTTGGATATGAGTGTAGATTACGCGTACCATTTTTTCAGTTCAAATAAAATTATTTCAGATAAGTTAGGGGCCTTAAGAAGCGTAGGACTAGGATATCTTAAGTTGGGTCAGAGTGCTACAGAATTATCAGGTGGGGAGGCGCAACGGATTAAATTAGCCTCTGAATTAGCTAGAAAATCAAATGGCAACACCCTATATATATTAGATGAACCAACTATTGGATTACATTTTAGTGATGTTCAAAAATTATTATTAGTTTTGCAGGGACTTGTTGATGCCAATAACTCTGTTTTAGTGGTTGAACACAACACAGATGTGATAGAAGCAAGTGACTATGTGATTGAAATTGGTCCAGAAGGTGGTTCAGCAGGAGGAGAAATCGTTTTTGAGGGCACACCAACCCAGCTAAAAACAGCAAAAACTTTGACAGGGAAATTTATTAATTAAAAAAGATGAAAAGCAATCCATTGGATGAAAATATAGTTTTTACTTTAGCATACTTCGGTGCTATGAATTATCCACTAACACTTTTTGAATTGTGGAGAAACCTTTTTCAAGTTAATAGTGGAAGAGAAAGATTTTCTTTTTTAGAGGTTCAAACAGCGCTGAAGAATAAAAAGCTTTTAAAAAGTATTTCCCAAAAGGACGGCATGTTCTTTTTGAAAGGAGACGAAGAATTAGTCAAGAAGCGTTCTGTTGCGTATAAAATATCAACTTCAAAATTAAGGAGGCTTAGAAAATGGGTTAAAATGTTGGAAATAGTACCCTTTGTCAGAGGTGCTTTTCTTACAGGAACATTGTCAATGAAAAATGCTAAGTCAAATAGTGACTGGGATATCTTATTGGTTTTAGCGAAGGGAAGAATTTGGATAGGAAGGCTTTTAGTAGCAATTGTTTTGCAGTTAACTGCGAAAAGAAGGCATGGTAATAAAGTCAAGGAACGTTTTTGTCTAAATCACTATATAACAGAAAATGGACTTATTTTGGAAGAGTATAACGAGTTTTCTGCTAATTTTGTTTCAACATCAATGTTTCTTATAGGAGGTGCTATTTATAAGAGATTTTTACAAATGAATGAATTTTGGATTCAAGGAATTAAACCAAACTACACAAAAGAAGAAGTTTTTGAGAATGATGTTATTAATTTAGAGAGAGTTGGTTTTATTATGATGATGCAAGAAAGTATCGAATTTTTGCTTGAAAAAACAAGAATTGCTAACTTGATAAATGATTTTTCTAGAAGGATTATGATCAAGAAAATAAAAAAAAATCCAAAAACATATTGGAAAGATGCTGATATTCGTTATAGTGAAACAGCTTTAGTGTTTTTACCTAAGCCACACAGAATAACAATGATAAAAGAGGCTAATAAAAGAATGCAACAACTGAATTAGGAAATTGTATGATTGACAAAATGCTTTCAATGATGTATACTGTATTTGTGAGTTAATTACGGGTGATCAGGGTGTTGATCTCCCATTTTTGTTATCTTAAAATCCAGAGGACAAAGAGATAAGAGATAAAAGAATAGTAGATGAACATATACTGATCAAACACCAAAACAAAATGCAAAAATACAAAATACAACTGAATAGACTTTTACTGATACCGGTTGTTGTAATTGGAGTATTTTTTACGCTTAATGCCAATGCGAGTGACTTAAGTGATGAGATAGTTGAAAATGTTAATATTGAACGTCAGAAACAAGGGAAAAGTATCTTAAGAAGAAGTAAAGCGCTTGATAAGGCAGCTACTTTAAAAGCTGAAAATATGATAGGGTATAATTATTTTGCGCATACTTCACCCGATGGAGTTGATCCTTGGCATTGGATTGCCAAAGTTGATTACCAATATAAGTATGCAGGAGAAAATTTGGCCATGGATTTTAGAACGGCTAATGCGGTCCACAAGGCTTGGATGAAGAGTCCTACGCACAAAGAGAATATTGTATCTGAAAAATATACAGAAATAGGAGTAGCAGTTCTTAAGGGGATTGTTGAAGATGGGAAGTCCGAGACAAATATTGCTGTTCAGTTTTTCGCGACACCTTTCGTAGAAGAAAGAATGATTAAAGAACAGACAGAAATGGATAGTGAGGATGACAGAAGTGAAATAGACTTTTTAAACGGTAATAATATTGAAATAATAGAAGCGTCTGTACGTCCTTGGGAAGGGAAGGACGGTGATGAAATGTTGATTTATGTCAAAACATCAGGGCAAGTCAATGGAGCGATGGTTATTATTGGAAAAGAAAAACATGAATTAGAGCAATTACCAGGTAATAAATATATGAATTTGGTAAGTTTGGACAAGGAAAATCTAAGAGAAAACAAAGTTACTATAAAGGTTAAAATTAGCGAAGAAAAGGCTATCTTTCATCAAATTCCTAAATATCAATACTTAGATTATTTGGAAAATGAAAAAAAAGAGAAAATTGATTCACAAGTAATTATTGCTTCAGTTAAAAATGCATCGAATGGTATGGAGACAAGCATGATTATCTCTCATAATATAATTTTAGCAGGATTCGTGTTGATATGTTTAGTGATGGTTGCCAATGTTTGGATTCTAGAGAAAGAAGAAGCAAGATTGTTAGATGAATGCCAGGATGAAGAAATCGTATAGAGAAGTGACTTGTTGCCAAGTAATTGTAATAAAAGACTGTTTAGTAACAAGATTTAAATAAAACAAAAAAAGTACCTTACAACTGAATAAACCAAAGGAATCGTCTCTAAAGCCAGTCTAGTTAATCGCACGACAAGATAAGGATATAATAACTAAAAGTGCATAGTTAGAGTGGGGTTAGAAATGATCCTAGAATCAAAACAAATCACAAATTTGTTCACAATAAAGGGCGGAATTCTCTGCTCTAACCCTATTTAGGGTAATCGAAAAAACATCACATCCTCGGACGTGATGTTTTTGTTTCTGGTTGGTTATATTGACAAAAACATCAAAACATGTTATAGTTGATTATTAACCTTCAATATTTAAAGGGTTAATTTCTAATAATGATTTGTTTTGGTAAGTATGTTATTAGATCTGTTTATAAAGCTATTGTTTAGTCATAATAGTCTGTAAATAGGCCTCATAAGAGGCATAACAAGTTTGAAACAATTAATGCGAAGTTTCGCAAAATTATTATTCCCAGCAATGTGTTTAGCAGCGTTCCTTTCAACTGCAATAGTTTCTGTTGAAGCAATAGACAATAAAATTATTAAAAAAAAAGGTAACGTTATAAAAAAAATAACACAATCAGGGATAATTTCAGTAAATACAAGACAAGAAGATAGGTCGAAACTATCGAATAATTTGTTGAATTTTAAGACAATAAAAGAAGAGGATAAAAAGACACAAGACAAAAAGGCTTTAACAAAAAATGAAAAAAGATTGGCATATTATAAACCAAGATTGGATGCTTATACACCACCTAGCGAAGGAATAGATATTCTAGTAACGGGATATTCTTCTACTCTCGATCAAACATGGGGCGACCCATTTACCACAGCAAGTGGTACTAAAGTACATTTAGGTACAATGGCTTGTCCACCTCAATATCCATTCGGGACTAAGATTTCGATTGAAGACAGAGGAATATATGTGTGTGAAGATCGTGGGGGAGCGATCAAGGGAGACCATTTTGATATGTGGTTTCAGTCAAGAGGTGAGGCACTGCATTGGGGTAAAAGAGTTGTTGCTGCTAAAATAGAAAAATAAGGAAATTCAGATAAACAAAAAAACCGAGCTTTTACTCGGTTTTTTTGTTTATCATTATATATGCTATATTTCTTGTATAATTTAAGAATATTTAGATGACAATAAAAAGATTTAAAAATTTTTCCAAGTTTGATTTTGAGGTGGGGCATTTTATTACTACTAAAAGCTTAGGAAATCAAGCTTTACATACAGGAGATAAAAAAGAGTTTGTTTTAGAAAATAGAAAAAAATGGCTGAGAAAATAGGGGTTTCTTTGGATAAATTTATTTTTTTAGATCAAGTCCATAAAGAGCAGATTGCTAGTGTGAAAAAAATGATGAAGGCAAAGGTGTGTTTGAAAGAGAAACAGCCATTTTTTCTGCCGATGGTGTTGTCACGAAAGCTAAAGAACTGTGTTTGGTGATTTTGGTTGCTGATTGTGTTCCAATGATGTTTTTTGATAAAAAAAAAGGTAATTGCTGTTGTTTATGGTGGCTGGCAAGGTACACTTCGTAGAATCGCCAAGAAGACGGTAAAAAGAATGAAACAAGAGTTTGGATGTAATGTTTTGGATATTATTGTTGGAATAGGGCCTTCTATAGGACCTTGTTGTTTTGAAGTAAAAGAGGACGTTTTTAGTATGTTTGAGAATGAATTTGGAATAGACTATCAAGCTTTAGCAAAAAGCAAAAAAGGTTTTTATATAGATTTGTGGAACATGAATAAATCCATTTTATTAAAAGAAGGAATTTTATCTGAGAATATTGAGATAAATAAACAATGTACAGTTTGTGGTGAAGATGAATTTTTTCAGTTCGGAGAAAATCTGATCTAGGGAGAAATGCGGTTGGAATTTATCTGAAGTAGTCTAGTTTGGTAAATATATTTTATGTAATAAAAAAACGAGATAAATCTCGTTTTTTAAAATAGTGTGCCCGGGGCGGGACTTGAACCCGCACGAACTTGCGTTCAAGGGATTTTAAGTCCCTCGTGTCTACCAATTCCACCACCCGGGCAAATTAGATTTGTAAAATCTTTGAGGTCCGAAGCGGGATTGAACCGCTGTAGAAGGTTTTGCAGACCTTTGCCTAACCACTCGGCCATCGGACCAGTCGTAAAAAACTACTCTAATACAATAACAACATTGACCCGTTTGGTCAATACTGAAGGCTAGAAAGAGTCACGTATTCTCTTTGCAAATTCGATGTCTTTAATAACTCCGTCTGGTTTTGTCTCAATAACCATAGGAATGTTTTTCTTTTTTGCAGTCTCGATAACAGCGCTAATACCCTCTTTTCCAATTTTACCTTTTCCTAGGTGATCATGTCTGTCAACCTTGGAATTAAATTCTGTTAAAGAATCGTTTAAATGAATTAATTTTAATTTTTTGAGACCTATTTTTTTATCTATTTCATTAAAAAATTCCTGGACTTGGTTTTTTTTACGCAAATCATAGCCGGCAACAAAGGAATGACAGGTGTCCATGCAAAAACCGATATTTTCAAATTTGTTTGTAAAATGAGCAATTTCCTCAATTGAATTACCTAGTATATTTCCGCTGTCAGCGGCATTCTCCAATAATAACTTTGCTTTTCCGGTATAGTTCTCTAATACCTTTTCTAATCCTTTTTCAACCTTAAGATAAGAGTCTTCTCTTTTTTCGTCACCATCAAGGTCTTTTGCACTACCGATATGAGTAACTACAAAAGGAATTTGTAAAAGATTTGCAATTTCCAACTCTTTTTTTAAGGAACTTATAGATCCATAGAAAATACGGTTATTTTTACTTGCTAAGTTAATAAAATAAGCTGAATGAATAACGTTTGATTTCCATGGTTTAAAGTCGTTTTCTTTGCATGCCAGGATAAATTTCCTTGCTACTTCGAGTGTTATTTCTTTAGCATTACCACCTCTTGGCGATTTTGAGAATAGTTGGAAAAATTCACAGTTTAAAATAGCTGCTCTTTCGGGAGCCAATTCTATTCCTTTTGCAATTGAAACGTGAGTACCAATTTTAGACATATTATTTTTTTATTCAATTATCCAGGAGCCAGCAAGTTTTTTTAATTTACCTTCTATTTCAAATCCACTAGAAAGTTTATGTCCACCACCCTTAAATTCTCTAGCTATTTCCGAAACATCAATTTTTTTATGTTCATCAGAACGTAAGCTGGCTTTAACCTTATTATTTGGTCTTTCCGAGAGAACTAAGGAAAATTTGCTTCCAGAAATGGTGTTGAGCATTTCGGAAATTCCTCCTAAGTCATGAATTGTTGCATGACATTTTTCCAAGTCTTTTTTAGTAATAAAAGACACTGCCATCCCAGTATTTTTGTTTAATTGTGCTCTTTCTAATGCAACTCCCCATAATTTCAATGTATCCAATGATTTATTTGCAAATAAAACTCGGTTTACCTTCGTAATAGAAGCTCCTTTGCGCATTAAATCGCTCGCAGTTTCTAATGTTTTTGGTGAGGTGTTGCTGTGTCTAAATCCGCCAGTGTCTGCAAATATCCCATTTAAGAGAAATTGTGCAGTTTTAAAGTCTAGTTTAAAGGAAATTTGTTTAAAAAAGTCATAAACTATTTCGCAAGTAGCAGAGGATTTAGAGTTTACTATATTCAAAGCATCTGGTATCAAAGCTCCTTTATTGTGATGGTCTATGTTGGCAATTTTATTCAGAAACTGTGGTTTTAATAGAAATTTGTTAAATCCAAGTTCATAAAAAATAGATCCACGATCTAAAAAAATAAAAGAATCAAAATCTTGGTAAGAAAATTTATTAACAACAGAATATTCTTTAAAAAGTTGTGCTAGTTGTTTTCCTGGTTGGTCTACAGTATAAATAGTAACTTTTTTAGCAGGAAAGGTTTTTTCTATATAACTATTTAGAGCAAAAGCAGAACCTAGTGCATCAGCATCTGGTCTTGGGTGTATCGTAAGAAGAATGTTTTGTGCATTTTCTAGGATAGCTGCTAGTTTTCTAAACTCTTCAATGAAAGACATCACTTTTCTTGTTTACCTCTCCTCTTTTATTTGTTTAAAGACGGATTCTAGTTTTTCAACCTTTTCTTGAGTTTTGTCTAAAGTAAATTCGATTTTAGGTATACATCGAATTTGTAGTGTTTTATTCAGTGCTCCCTGAATTCGATAAATCTCTTTTTGTAGTGTTTTCATAGCGTAATCCCTTTCTTTTTCAGGAAAAACACTAACCATTATTTTAGCACTTTCAAGGTCTATTGTAGTAGTGACCTTGATAATCGAAACAAAAACACTTTTTTTCAAGGAGAGTTCCCTTTGAATTATTTCAGAGACTTTGTCCCTGATGAAATCGTTGATTTTTTCTATTCTTTCTGACATAAGCTATTATAATTTTCTCTTAATTTGTTCTTCTTTATAACATAGAATCGTATCTCCTGGAAAAATTCTCTCTTTTCCTTCAAATGTAATTCCACATTCTAAACCTTCCTTTACTTCAGCAACATCTTGTTTATTCTGCTGTAACTGAATTAAATTTCCAGTTCCCTCTATTTCTTTGTTCCGTAGGATTTCTAGGAAATTACCTTTTATTAATTTGCCGTTCATAACTTTTCCGCCAACAACCATTCCCTTTTTCAAATTTTTGAAAACAGCTAAAACCTTTAGTCTTCCAAGGTCAACCCTTTTTATTTCTGGATCTAGAAGTTCTGACATTTGCTCCTTTACATCTTCTACGAGTTCATAAATAACATTGTATGACTTTATTGGGACCTTACTGTCTTCAGCAAACCTGTTTGCAATTGAGGTGGGTGAAACATTAAATCCATAAATTGCTGCACTACCTGTTTGAGCAGACTGGACATCAGTTTCTGTAATTGGACCAACTCCAGCGTATAGTATGTCCAACGTAACTTCATTTGAAGGGATAGTTTTAAGTATTTGTATTATAGCCTCCAAGGTACCTTTTACGTCACTTTTGATGACAATTGAGAATTTTTTCATTAGAGCCGCATCAATATTTCTGATGAGATCTTGAGAATTACTTGCTACAGCACCTCTAGCAACGGTATAGCTTTGTCTGGCTAGTAATTTCTTTTTACGTCTATCAAGTTGTTTATCTTGTACTTGTAAAACGTCACTACTATTTGGAACGTCTGGTAGACCAATTAGGGTAACTGGCATAGAAGGAGAAGCCGATTTAATTGATTTGCCTGAATAATCTTCAATTTTTCTTACTCGTCCATTGATTCCTCCAATTGTGATATCTTGTCCGATCTTAAGAGTCCCTGTTTTAATAAGAACCGTTGCAACCGCGCCTTTCTGAGGGTCTTTATGAGCTTCTAAGACAACACCTAGCGCACCTCTATTTTCATTAGCTTTGAAAGATTGAACTTCTGAGACTAAAAGAATTGTTTCCAGTAGTTCATCTAGTCCGATGCTTTCTTTGGCTGAAATTTCATTAAGAGGAATGTCTCCACCATAACCTTCAACTAGAATACCTACTTCTGCTAATTCTTGCTTCACTTTTCCTATATTTGCGTCTGGTTTATCAATTTTATTAACAGCAACAATTGTTGGTATTTTATTTTCAGTTAAAAATTTAGCAACCTCTTTAGTCTGAGGCTTAACCCCATCATCGGCTGCAACAACTAAGATAGCAATATCAGCTATTCCGGCACCACGTTGTCTCATTGCTGCAAACGCTTCATGCCCAGGAGTGTCAATGAAAGTGATAAGCTTATCCTTCTTGATTGCTTGATACGCACTTATGTGTTGAGTTATTCCACCAGATTCTTTTTCTGCTACATGTGTTTTTCTTAATGTGTCTAAAAGAGTGGTTTTCCCATGATCAACATGTCCTAGAATCGTAACAATAGGAGCTCTTTCTGTTAATTTTTCCGAATTCTCATTCTCCAATTTTAGAATCTCTCCCAGCTTTTCAACTGTAAGAATTTCATCATTGATCACAACATCTTCAACTTCTGTTTTGAAGCCAAGTTCTTCTGTGATTAGTGCAGCTGTTTCATAATCTATAGTTTCATTGATAGAAGCCATAACACCATTTTTTATCAAATTTTTGATAATTTCAGTGGCACTTATTTCAAGTCGCTTTGCAAGATCTCCAACAGTTATTTGAAGAGGAATTTTAACTTTTTTTTGATTTTTTGTTGTTGTAGGCATTAAGTTTGAGTTTAGTTATGTTGTTATAATATGAAAATCGCAACATCTAGTGCAATGTTCTTTTATAGCAGTAAATATGGTAATAGTCAACTGTTTGGAGTTAAAAAACTTCCTATTTTTTTTGTTTCTGCAAATTTTGTTAAAGAGGCAATTTCAATTGCTCTCTTTTCTTCTTCAGTTAAAGGATGTTTCTCGGAAATTCCTTGTTGAATCGATTTTGTGTATACACGTACGCCATCTCTAGAATATATTGAAGAAAGAATTAAACCATTGTTTTTACCATCCAGAAGAGCAATTGAGAAGCTTTGGTCACCACCAATATCTCGAAATGGGTTGAATCTGATCATTCCAATTTTATGCAGACCCAAATGCGCCAATTCGTGTATCTTAGTTGTGATTTGGTATAGATCAGAAATGTCCTTATCTGCAGAAGACGAAGCTTGTTGATTCTCTAATATAATTTCTTCTAGATTTTTAACTTTATTGCCTTTAAAAAGAACTTTTTGGTTTTTTTTAAAGGTAGAAAGTGTGAATTGTTGTGATATATTCCAAATCAAAAGAATAAAAGTTACAAAACATAAAGTATAAATAACGAAAGCTTGGTTTTCAGAAAACATTTATGCATCTTAAAATTATCAAAATCTATCATTAAAGATAACATCTTGGGGGCGTAATGTAAAATATAAAAGAACTATCTTGAAAGTAGATACTTGAAAAAAGTTTTTAATATGAGTAAGATGTAAGAGTCCATAAATGTAAAAAGGACAATTAGCTCAGTTGGTTAGAGCACATGCTCGACACGCATGAGGTCGGAGGTTCGAATCCCCCATTGTCCACTATGTCATTAAAACAGCTCAAAAGGCTGTTTTAATTTTTTAGATAGAAATAAAATAGTAGGAAAAAGGCGATACGTATTAAATTAATACCGCCTTTATGAAAAATAGAATTAAAACAACGAGAAAACTTTAGGCATACTTTGTACATACAGATTCTCTAGTTCCTGATACCTTAATATCGTGAATGATTTTGAGTGTACGGGAGGTGTTGGCAGTAGTCCAGTAGAATAGTTGGCTAAAGAGATTAGACGATTCCCCCGATATAGGATTCCTGTTTTGACGTACAGTATTAGCCCAGAATTTAATCAGACCAAAAAAGGGATTAACTTCAGAAAATAAGAAGGGGTATCTTTGTAAACAATACGGATGAAAATGAAAGAGCAGGTCTTTTGTCCAAGGCGAAAATGCTTTCACAAAAGGACTAAAAGTCTTTCCGTAAAAATGCAGGTTTTTCTTAGAGTCCACAGCTGCTTTTTTCAGTACGTCATTGCCTTGTTGGTTTGGCTTGGGAATTTCTTCAAACGATATCTCTTCAGTGAGCAAGAAGCCATCTTCCTTTGGAGTTGCTTTGAATAGTCTAGGTGGAAGTTTTTCGAGTTGATCCATGTTTTTGAGAATTGCCCCATACCATATCTTTGCAACTTTTCCGCTGAAGAATATACCGAGATGTCCAGTGGTTGGATGTGTAACGATTGCAATTGTTTTGTTGTTTGCTTTTAGGTTCTCAATATCTCCCCATTCTATTGGAATCCAAGATTGACACTGTCAAACAGTAGCAATATTGTCACCTGCGGAATTCATAAGAATCAAAAGATTTCCATGATCTTTCATATCTAGTTGTTTTCCAGTTAATTCAATTCCTCCTTGTTCTAGTTTGTTTCCAATGAATAGATTTTCCAAAATCCGAAGGAAAGAAGGTTTTGATAATTGACAAAAATTTGTCATCCAACGTTCCATTTCCAAGAAACCTTCTCTTTCTGTGTCAATGTTCAGAAAAGTTCTGAGCCAGCGACCTAGGAAGAAGTTTCCTTCACTATGAAGTGCGTCGAAATTGAGTGACAGATTAGCTCCGTCAAATATTTCGCCACCAAGAAGATCAGAAAGGAACGCTGCAGTCCAGGCACCTCCAAGTAGGGCACCACTAAAGCGAAGAAGAGAATCATCATCTGGTGCACCGCTCCAATATGATATTGGAGATGCAATGGGCATCAAAGTGTATTTCAAATTCAGTATCGTGTAGTTTAGCAAGGAGAGCATGCCATCCAGCCTGACAATAGGGCCATCAGGATGAGGATGTAGTTTGTGTAAATACTTTATGTAACCTCAAAGCGTTCTTACTGTGTCGGCTATTTCTTGGCCAATAACAGGTTTATGGTTAAAAGGTAGGTAATAAACTTCATATCCTAAATCCCAAGCCACGCTAGCTTGATTGGTTTCTGCAATGATTTCAATATCTGGTTTTTTGGTATATGGTGGACAAATCAGCACAGGGCGTCGGTGTTGTTTTTGAAAGTTCACCTCCTTAGAAGGAATAATTTTTGTCAAATTGTAGTTACAAGGATATTTTGAGTCCTTGCCATCTAAGATCTTCCCCATTTGATATCTGGAAAAAAAATAGTTCTGTTTCTGGAGTGAATTTTTCCTACGCTCAATCAATGTATCAATCATTAAAACTGAGCTTTGTGAAAGATTGATGTTGAAAGAAACCCAATCATTCGTGAGCTTCACCGCTTCTGTTATACTTTTTTGTCAAAAGTGTATGATCCCGAAGGGATCAATAAATGAAGTGCAAAACATAAAGCACCTCCCTTTGTTGATGGTACATTCTGAGCAAGACTGAATAGGTCAGGAGTTCAAGAAATTAAAACATAAATTGCTCGAGAGATGAGGGACAGAAGATAAAGCAGATTCGTAGTTTTTGAGTTCTATTAACAAGGTACCACAATTGCTTTCTGCAATTTAATAAAGGATGTTACTTTTAGGGGCGAAAGTCAAATCAACTAAATTTACACTCCTTTCTTTTTATAAAATTTATTGTAAACATCTTTTAATCCTTTATCGGTTACATGTGTGTATATTTGAGTAGTGTTTATAGAGCTGTGACCTAAGAGTGCTTGTACACTACGGATGTCAGCACCGTTTTGCAGTAAATTAGTAGCAAAACTATGTCTTAAGACATGTGGTGTAACTTTTTTTAAAATACCAGCTTCTTTTGCACATTGAGCGACAATGCGCTGAATACTCCGGGGTGTGATTCTGAGACTAGAGTTGTCATTTTTCTTAGGTTGCCTTACAAAAAGTGCTTTATCAAGATCCTTACGTTTGTTTAAATAATATTCCAAAGCTCCCTTGGCGTTGTCTGATATAAAAACGATGCGGATTTTGGAGCCCTTTCCGATTATAGAAAACTCTTTTCTTTTAAGGTCTATATGATTCCTATTCAGACTTGTAAGTTCTGAGATTCTCAGTCCAGAAGAAAATAAGAGAAGCATAATAGCCCGGTTTCGTGCTTTGGCAAAAGACGTGCCTTCTGTTATTTTGATTAATCTTTCTATCTCTTTGGTTGTTAAAAAATCAATTGTACGAGCATTGGTTTTTCCTAATTCTATCTTTTCTGGAGCTAGTGAGTTTATATTTCTTTTGGAAAGATATTTAAGGAAACCCCTAAGAGCTATTATATAATAATTTTGGGTCTTTCTATTTAGAGAGAGATGTTTTTCATTCTCAATTTGATTTAGGTGCACTCTGAATTTATGTACAAGCTGTTCTGTGATTTCTGCAGGGTTTTCGATTTTTCCCCAGGATAAAAATTTGAGAAGATATCGGTGATAATTTTCAAGTGTTTTTTTTGATCTATTTTTATCAACTTCTAAATATTCTAAATAATCCGTAAGAAGTATATGGAGTTTTCTCATTTGTATAGCAATGTTTATTATATTTACATTTTACACTAAAAAGTATAAAATGTAATTGACTATTGACAAAATAAATACTTTAAGTACAATAATGTTGAATATAATCAATGTGGATTGCAGATTGATGGAGATAGCTTTTACTAGTTAATTTCCTATAAATGTGCAATTATCAAGGACATAAAGCCATTAAACGTTGCATTTCAACATTTCATAAAGAGGCTTTCAGTAATATAGGACGAGAAAATAAAGGGGGAATGACTTTCAAAAAACTTTCAAAAGAAGTTATTCCTTTTTTAAAACAAAAAGAAAAACAGTTATTGGATTTTATCAAAAGCAACAAAACAAGAGTTTTGTTGGATTTTTTTAGAAGTCATTCGGCTGTTATAGTTGTAGCTCTGGTTTCAAGTTTGGTTGTTGTCGGAAACTTGAACAAAAATGAAAACAGTTCAAATGAGACTGGCTTTGTTTCAGGTTTTTTTCAAAAAGAGGAGTCAAATGAAGAAATAATTAAAAGAAGAGTTAAGAATAATATATATAAAAATGAAACAGCAATGGTTCCTGTGGCTGCAGCAGTAGAAGAAATCAAGGATGACAAGTCAATTTCTGAGCTTTTGAGTAAAGAAGGTAAGTTAAACCAAAACCAAATTCAATATCAAGTTTTGACTGCTACGACTCCAGATACAAAGGAGCTTTTAGATCAAGGTGCTGACGTTGCTGTTTATCAAGTTAGAAGTGGAGATACTGTTGGTTCTATTGCAAAGGATTTTAAGGTTACAGAAAATACAATTTTATGGGCTAATGATATTGATGATCCAGATTTGATTATGCCTGGCGATAAAATATTTATCCTACCTATGACAGGTGTGAAACACATTGTTAAGAAGGGCGATAATATTGATAAAATTGCTAAGGAATACGAATCTGAGAAAGAAAAAATTATTGCATTTAATGAACTACCGGCTGATGGTCGATTGAAAGAAGGAGATGAGCTTATGATTCCTGATGGACAAAAAGATGATCCAAGACCTGTGGTGACGCCAAGAAGTTTGTTAACTCAAAGGAATTATTATAATTCTGGTTCTACACAAAGAGGACCTTCAATTATCAATAAAAATCCAAAAGGTGGTCATAGTTTCCCAGGAGGGCAGTGTACCTGGTATGTTGCACAGTCTAAATATGTTCCATGGGGAGGAAACGCTGGTACCTGGCTTTATAATTCACGTGCATATGGTGCTAAAACTGGTAAAAAACCTAAGAAAGGAGCTATTATTGTAACAAGTGAAAGTTGGTATGGACACGTTGGAATCGTAACAAAGGTAAAAGGTAATAATGTGACAATAAGGGAGATGAATTACAAAGGGACTTGGATTGAAAGTTCTAGAACACTTTCAGCTAAGAGTAGAGTTATTAAGGGGTATATTTATTAGGTAGCTATTAGTTGAGAAAGAGAAATATAAAATTTGTGATATTTTGAAGAATCTATTTTTTGGATTATTCATTGGAGTAATAATGTAGGGTCTTGCCCAGTTTAGCTTAAAATTAAAGGGGCTTATTTCTTAACTCTTTTAATAATAACATATAGATATCTTGTCGTCGATTATTAAATCTCCATTGAGATTCTTTTAGAAAGATTGGAAATCT